>ERZ827471.105-NODE-105-length-91661-cov-7.207366_pt1 | contig 91661 bp, 84 predicted proteins | sample MGYA00519772_ERZ827471 | MGnify/ENA primary metagenome ERZ827471 (study PRJEB31778, sample SAMEA3449315) | human gut metagenome | biome: human gut; feature: human-associated habitat; material: faeces | place: United Kingdom | collected 2010/2012 ...
TAACTTATTAACTGTTCAGAAAAGTCAGTAAAATCAAGGCTTTTTGTTGAACATGCACTAAAAAGAATAGAGAGGCAGAATATGGGACAGGATATATGCATTCGAAAAGATGAAAAACCATTGGGATATGACTGGGAATGTGGACATGAGGAATTATATGTCAGAGTGAATATGTACTACGACGGATCCCTGTATGTCGGATTATGGCAAAAGCAAAAGGAATGTGAGAAAAAGCTGGAATTATTCGGAGATCTTACAATTGGAGTTATGGGATTCCTAAGACCGGGGCAGGCAATAATCTCGGATTGCGGAGCAAAAGCAAAGGTTGCGTTTATTGAGAAGTATAAACTCGGAAAAGTTGTAGGTAAGAGGAAAATCAATTATGGCAGCTATTATGTCGTAGAGTTTAATCTTGCACGACTTGCACAGCTCGATCCAGAAGGTACGGAAAGATATCTGCTCGAAAATGGTCTTGATCAAAAAGAATTTAAAGCAGATTAGGGTAAAGAGGTACATTTGAAAACCAGGCAATAAAGGTGGTGCGGCATGAAAGACGACGAATATAAAGGATATTACTGTCTGCTGATTGCAATTTTGTGTGATTTGAATGCAACGGAAGCCAGCACAATGTACGAATACGGACCAGATCATCCGCTTTGCCGGAAAATACTGAAAAAGAAAGTTCGGAAACCGTCCATAAGAAAGCTCAAGGAAACAGAACAGGCAGCGGCTATGAAGGCTCTTCTTGATCAGGGATACAGCCAGGATGCAGTATCGGAAGCATTTCAGTGTTTTCCATCTACGGTCAGGCGCAGAGTAAGAAAATTAACAGAAAGGAAGGAAACGAATGACAGATCAGAAATTGATTGCAGGAATATTTAATGATTTTTTGGGACTTTATACGGGCAAAATTCAGACCGGTATCCGTCCTTTGATTGAAAAATATAAAAACCATCCCATGCTGATGGGGCTCCTTTCCAATTTGGATGAAGCGGCAAAGATTCAGGCACCGAAAGCCATGAAAGAAATCTATTCTTTCTATAAGGAATATCGTGGCAGGGATCTAGAAGATGCTGACTGGAAGGAACTGACAGAAAAAGCCCGCCAGATCAGTGCAGGATGGGAGGAAAATGAATGGGTTCGCCGTGTTGTGTTGGAAATGATCAGTCTTTTGGATTCTGATGATGCAGAGAGACGCAGGATTGCATTGGAAGTAGAAAAAGAAATGGAAGCGGCTGAACAGAAAATGAATGCGGCATAAAAAGCAGGCAGGGGCAGGAGATTTTTTCTTCTGCCTCATGTTTTTATCAGGAAAGAAGGGACCGATTATGTTAAATGAGATCATAAAAACTGCAGAAGAATTAAATACAGCAGCATTGCATTACCGCCAGAGTGGGAATATGGATGGTGTGCGGGAACTTGCCAAAGCATATGCAGTTTCCCAAAAACAGACAGAGGAATTTATTCAAGGCAGCCGCTACCGGCTGGTTGATATACCGATTGAGGAAAGAAAGTTTGCGAATGCGTCTGAAAAACTGCGTGCAGAAATGTTTGTTTTAAAGGATGCAGGCTTTGCGGACATCATAGGACAGTATCTTGTAAATCTTGCCAAAACGGATTCTGCTTTAGATGCACAGGTGTTAAAAAAACATAAGATGCTTCAGAGATGTTTGGATTACGTGACGCAAAAAGCCTACAACATTGCACTGGAGGGAGCGAAAAAAAAGGGAGAGAACGGCATTCGGGCCAATACAGGCCTGGCACTCTCCGGCGACCAGGTTTTTCCCTGGGTACTTGAATATTATGCGAAAGATGATGAAAAAGAAATAGCAGAAAAAGAGCAGGAAGAAAAGAAAAAGATTCAAAAGGAATGGGATTCGGTAAATAAGAGAACGAAAACAATACCGAAAAACCAAGGGACAAAGAAAGATTCCGAGGTGCATCCCAAAGAAGCAGCGGAGCAGGAAGAAAAGCATATCAGCAAGAAAAAATCAAAAGATTCCGGGCAGATGTCCTTGTTTGACATGATGCAGCCGAAAGAGAGTTAAAGGAGAAGGATATGATCGCATATAAAGGATTTCAAAAGGATTTGAAATGTCGGGGCTTTCAGTTTCAGGAGTATGGCATAAATGAAACGGAAAAAGCAAACTGTAGACAAAATGGATTTCATTGTGCAGAAAACCCACTGGATTGTCTCTGCTATTATCCGAATTGGAAAAATTCCGTGTATTACATAGTAGATGCATCAGGGGATTTGGATGAAGATGGAGAAGATTCAAAAATCTCCTGCACAAAGATGCGCCTGTTAAAGAAAATTGAATTGAGAAGCCTGTTATTACACGGAGCTGCTTACATGTCGAAATATCCAAACCGGAAATGGAACTCCCATGTTGCAAAAGAAAGCGGGACCAGCTGCAACGGATTTTGTATTGTACGTGGAAAATCCCCCAAAGCCAAAGGACAAAAGGGCGATTTACTGTTACTTTTAAAGGAGCAGCCTGGCAACAGCCAGATCCTGGAAATTGGGGTCATCTGTATCGATGGTCAGAAATATCCGGAGGAAGCATGGATTGATGTGACTGGAAAGCTGGTGGAGTTATGAGAAAAAAGAGGTTGATGGAGTTAAAACCATTAAAAGTGATGAACAGACATATCGCCGATGCAAAGAAAACGGAAATATCTTTGAGTACACTGGAGAAACAAAGGGGTGAACCCGGAAAATATCGGATGTATTGTCGGGCAGCAGTAGAAAAAGGAATTTTAAAAGTGTATCTATTTGCCGTAACAGATATTGAGGAGAATATAAACTTTCCAAGGTACCGTCTGTTTATCAGCAGAAAAGAGAGACGGTTTATAACTTATGATGAAAAATTAAAAAAATGGAGAAAGGCACTTCTTGAAAGTATCTTATGGGATGCAAGGATTGATTTTGGCAACATCTATGTAAATGACTGTGATACCAAGGTCATCCAAAAATATTTAAAGACAATGCAGCCTGCAATCCGGGCACTAGAAGAGTTTCAGGCGAATATCCGTAAAGAACAAAGGATACGTCATGATAAAAAACTTACAGATTCATGGGACCAGGTGATGAAAACTGTATCTGGACTGCCTAAAAACTGGATCGGATGGGTTTCAAAATATGGAATTACGGAACACTATATCTTCTACAAGTATCAGAAAAATGGTGCTACAGAAGGATACTGTACACATTGCAAAAAACATGTTCCTATCCGCTCACCCAAATATAACCAGAAAGGACAGTGCAATGTGTGTGGACAACCGATTACTTTTCGTTCTGTGGGAAAGTCTGGAAGATTTTGTACAAAGTGGTACAGAGTCTATCTTATCCAGAGGAGACGCAAGACTTCTGGCTTTGTGCTCCGGATCTTTCATGCCAGAACGTGGTATAAAAAGGGCGGCTATACAGATTGCGAAACTACCTGCCATGAAGAGCAGAGAAGAATCTTCTCTGCAAATGGAGAGGAAATTTCCAATTTCGTTTATGATCTGTTCAAACAACGGGAAATGCGTTGGATTTCGTGTAGAAGTTCTTGGTATTATACTTGCTGTGACAGTCAATATAAAGGAATGGTTTATCCATATACCCTGTCGGATCTGTCCAGGTATGAATTAAAAGAAACAGGTCTGCGTGAGTACGCTCTTGGTCAGAAAAAGATAGATCCTGGAAAATATCTTTACCTGTGGAAGACATACCCGGTACTGGAACAGATTGTAAAAGCGGGGCTTTTCCAGTTAGTTGATGATGTACTGGACCACAGGGCAACAGATGCAATAAAAAGAAAAGGCAGAAAACCAACAGAATTCCTGTCCGTGAATAAGAAAGAGTTTCGAAGGCTCCGAGATATGAATGGCGGGGTAAAAGAACTTAAATGGCTGCAACTTGAAAAGAGTACAGGAAAAACAATCGGGGATGAAGAAATATGCTGGATGGTAAAAGAAGGATTTGAACCAAACGACCTGAAGTTTGTTCTGAATCAGATGAGCATCTGCCAGATTCGACATTATCTTGTGAAACAATCAGAAAAATCCGGGGATGATATCAGCTATGTGCTGCAGGTGTGGAACGATTATCTTTCTATGGCAAAAAGACTGGGAATGGATATACATGATTCAATTATTTACCGTACCAGAGATCTTCAATTGCGCCATAAAGAGGCGGTTTTGAAGATAGAAGAAATGAAACGCGGAATCCGACGCAAGGAGCTGGAAGAAAAGTATGTCGGATTTCAGAAACATCTCATTGATTTGAAAGAAAAATATGAGTTCAGTGACGGTGAATACCTGGTCATTGCACCAAAGAGTATCGATGACATCCTATATGAAGGTGATACGCTTCATCACTGTGTAAATAAGACGGATATTTATTTTGACCGGATCGTTTCAAAGGAAAGCTATATCCTGTTTTTACGGGAAAAAGAGAATCCGAAAGTACCGTTTTATACACTGGAAGTTGAACCAGATGGAACCATCCGGCAAAAACGTGCGGAATTCAACCGTCAAAATAAGGACATTGATAAGGTGACTTCTTTTTTAACATTGTGGCAGAAGGAAATTCAGAAACGATTAACCAAAAAAGATCGTAAGAACACAGAAGAAAGCAGGAAGCTCAGGCAGCAGAACTATCAGGAGATACGTGATAAGCATGTAGTTGTCCATGGCGGAGCATTTGCCGGGGAACTTCTGGCTGATCTTTTAGAGAAAGACTTAATGGATCTACCAGTGGAATCGGCAGAAAACGAAGAAAGCCCTACTGAAATAGCGGCGTAAATAAAAGGATAAAGTGGATGCGGCAGGGAGTTCCCCTGCTGCATTTGAGCAGAAAAGATAAAATGACATTATATGCAGCAGAAAATGGAGGAGAGGACGGAAATGAATAAAAAAGAATTGCGTAATATGAAATTGCTGGAAGCTACGGACGAACTGATAAAACTTGCAAAAGAAGATGTGCCAGTAAGAGATGAAGGATACTATACGGAGCAGCTGATTTATCAGAGGGGGCTATATTTACGTGCAGAAGTAGAAAACAATATTTTAAAAGTAGCATTTTATCTGGCAGAATATCTTTCCATGGACTGTCGGAAACCTGTATATACATTATATATTGATAAAAAGAACGATGTTTTTAAAGGGTATGATTATCGGACAAAGAAATGGTCAGATAGTATGCTGGATAAGACCATTTTCTCAAAATGGTTATATCAGGAAAATTCTTATATGAAAGAAGCGGATACAGCGTTGATCCAAAAGTATCTTGAAAGTGAATATGACGATGCTTTTTATGCACTGTATGTATATCAACGTGAGCAGAGACACCGGAGGCTGGGAATGAAATATGAAAAAATTCTGACAAGCTGGGATCAGTGTATGGATAGACTTCCAAAAATTCCGAAAGACTGGCTGAGATGGCAGAAAAAAGTTGGAATTACCCAGAATTTTATCTTTTATCATTACAGCCGCAGGAAAGATCAGAGAGGATATTGTAGCTGGTGTGAAAGCGAAGTTCCAATCAGCCATCCTCACCATAATGCAGTGGGGCATTGCCCAAAATGCAGACATCAGATTCAATATAAAGCATTAGGCCGGGCCAAAAATATAGAAACCCCAAAAGAGACTGCATACCTGCTTCAGACCTGTGGAGATAATGTGTTTGTTTTGAGAGAATTCCAGCTTCAGATGCTCATAGTAAGCAGCTCATATAAAAAACCAGTATATTCTTTCTTTGAGCGCCGGAGAATCCTGTATGATGAAAAATTAAATACAAAAGAATATTATTTTGGCCGTCATCATTGGACAAAAGAAAGCCGATGGATCCAGGGTAAATTACAGGTTCCACTGTATCCAGGTTACGGTGGCTATATGACATATGAAAAATATAATATGGGAAATATTTATGGAAAATCACTGTATGGCATTAAAAACAGGACATTCCGTAGGACAGGATTCTACGAATATGCAAAAGCCAAAAAGTATTTAGATCCGGTAAGTTTTTTTGAAATGGTTAAAGAAAGACCTTATCTGGAACGGCTCATTAAAGCAGGACTTTATCATCTCGCAGAAGACATTATGGATAATAAAGCACAGATTTATTGTAAGGATTCCGGAAACCTTGGAAAAGCACTGGGAATTGACAGGTTCCGCTTGAAAAGGTTACGTACAAACAATGGGGGAGAGATTTTTCTTCAATGGCTGTTGCTTGAAAAAGCCCAAAACAAGTTGATCTGTGACGATGTGATTTCATGGATGTGCCTGGAAAAACTTAAACCAGCGGATCTTATGTTCATTATGGATCGTATGGCTCCTTTACAGATTAAAAATTATCTGGAAAAGCAGGCAGCAGAAAGTGGGGAATCCGTGAAAAACCTGATCAAAACATGGAAGGATTATCTCAATATGGCAATTCGGGTCGGAGTGAATGTGCAGGATTCTGTTATCTACCGTGCACGAAAGCTCATGCAGAGACATAATGAAATGATAAAAGAGATAGAAGCAAAAGATTTGATTTTAAGAGCCGGAGAGCTGGAAAAAAAGTATCCGGGTCTGAATCGTATATGCAGGGATTTGAAAAAATATGAATATGCAGACAAAGAGTATCAGATCGTTGTACCGGAAAAAGTGGATGACATTTTGTATGAAGCAAAACTAATGCATCACTGCGTAAATAATACAGAAACCTATTATGAACGAATGAGCCAGCAGGAATCCTATATCCTGTTTTTGAGAAAGGCAGAACAACCAACGGAGGCGTACTATACGCTTGAAGTGGAACCGGATGGGACCATAAGGCAGACACGTACTTTTTATAACCAGCAGAATGAAGATATCGAACTTGCAAGGGATTTTCTTGTAAAATGGCAGAAACAATTAAAAAAGAAACTGGCAAAAGAAGATTATAAACTGGCTGTAAAAAGTCAGAGTCTTAGGAAAAAAGAGATTGACGAGCTCCGCAGCAAAGGCGTTCGTGTAAATGGTGTTGGGTATTGCAACAAATTGCTTGCTGAAATTCTGGAGGAAGATTTAATGGAGGCAGGGAATCGGGAACTGGAAGAACAGGCCGCATAATAGCAGATTGATATATCACAAAAGTAACTTCAAAAGTAAAAATGAAATTCCTGTGAAAGTTTGGGGATATTTACAGAAACAGCTCTGAAATTCTCTTTTATTTAAGTATAAGGGATTTTATGGAATTCCTTAAATATACTCGAAACGGAGGATGAGATTTGGAGGAAAAATTAAAGTTGCTTTGGCTGATATTGATCTTTGTTGATTTTGGGCTTATGTTTGTTTCATTTCCAATCTTGATTTATGTGATTTTTTGTATGACATGAATACAAAAAGCCTTCTGTAAGTGCCCTTTTCCGGTGAAAAGACCGGAGGGGCATTTGCATGTATGCAACAGTTTATGCATGTATTCGCAGGAATACGAGTAAAATACTACCCAGCTGCTACTGTTTAAAGCCTGTAGTGAAATTGACATTAAGTATCTGGAATGATACGATAAAATTGAACATTTTGCAAGGCAGATTGCACAAATTTTATTCTGATACGAGGTCAGAATTTTATACTTTATACCGCGTCTGCGGATCAACCGATAAAGACACAAAAAGAGTAAAATGGACTCTTGGAGTGTCTTTTTTTGTTTGGCAAAATGTTTTGACATGTATCAGATCCAATCACGCCAAAAGGAGGAAAGAAGTTTTTATGCCACGTAAAATCAGATCAAACTATAGGGAGAAATTCAAATTTGTATATAATGGAAAGACTTTTGAAAGTAAACGTCAATGCTGTAAAGTTTATGGAATATGTTACCGTAGTGTAATGTCGTACCAGAATCAATATAAATGCAATACTGAAGAAGCAATTACACATTTTATTGAATTGAAAAAAAATAAAGAGATCATATTCCGAAATCGAAAATGGGCCAGCATTAAGACCTGCTGCGAATTTTATGATTTAAACGAAGATTCTGTCAAGACCGATATGTGGAATCGAAAATGCACACCACAGGAAGCGATTGAACGGGCAATAGAATGGAAAAAGGCACATGAAATCACATATCATGGTGTGAAATACCCATCACTGCCTCAATGTTGTGAAGACCTGGAGATAAATCCTATATCAGTACGTTTGTATATGGAAAAAAATGGGGTTTCTTCTACACGTGCGATTACACATTATATCAAATCTAAAGAGAAAAGAGCCTTTGAATTCCGTGGAAAAGAATACAAAAATTTTACGGAATGTTGTCTTGCGTATGGATTAAAGCCAAAGTCAGTAAGTTCAGCAGTATTTAAAGCGAAACGTCCTCACGCGGATGTTATGGAAGAAATTATCTCTCATATGGAAGGTTGTATGCCAAAAGAAGTAACGAAAAAAGAAGAAATTCCTGAAAATCAGGTGATGTCTAAAGAAAGGCATCGTGCGAAAGAGGCTTTTTTTTATGAGGGAAATAAATATATCTCACTTGGACAATGTTGTGAATTCTATGGAATTAATGAATCTAGTGTACGCAGTAGAGCTTGGCGAAAAAAGTGTACATGGGAAGAAGCTGTGAAATATTATATTCAAAAAAAGGAAACAGAAACACCGAAAATGCAATTCTTTTATAAAGGGAAAAGGTATAAAAGTGTTTCAGCATGTTGTGCTGAATACGGCGTTAATGCTTCCAGTGTGCGTAACCGTGCCAAAACAACAGAATGCAGCATTGAAGAATCTTTGGATCATTTCATAAAGAAAGCCAGAATGGAAACACAGCCGTCGGTATTTATTTTTAGAGACAAAACCTATAGGTCTTTGGAAGAATGCTGTCTGGAATATGGAGTCAACGCTGACAGTGTATCTTCAAGAAAATATAGATTGAATTGTACTATGGAAGAATCATTGGAGCATTTTATTGAAAATAAAGATATGATTGCCGAAAGAATACAAAAATTTACATTTAAAGGAATAGAATATCGAAGTCTCCGGGCATGTTGTCAAAAATATGGTATTGATGATATATGTGTGAGACAAAGAGCACGAGATAAGAATTGTTCTCTTGAAGAATCGTTTACACATTTTATGACGAGAAAAAGGAAAAAAATGTTAAGTAACCCGGAATTTGAATATCATGGAACTGTTTATCCATCGCTTAAAGTATGCTGTGAGGAATTAGGAATAAATAAAAGCAGTGTAATAAGTCGAAGCCATAGGGCCGGATGCAGTTTACAGGAAGCAGTGGAGTATTATGTCAGCCAACAGGAACGTAGAACATTGGATTAATCTATAAGGCCAGCAGGCAGCCTTTTTTAGAATTTATATAATAGAGAGGAGGAACGGTCAATATCATCTGCCTGCAGATATTGACCGGTTATATATGTTGCGAAAAAAAACACAGCCGGAAGCAAACAACGATAAAATTCTTATATCCGTTAAAGAAGCCTGTGAGCTTACAGGACTTTCTGAGAAAACAATGAGATCATTGATGAATGAAAACTGTTTCATGGTACGGATTGGGCGCAGAACACTGATTGATAAGAAAAAATTTCAAAAATGGATAGATCGGCAGTCTTGAAAGCTTTTTTTTGTTGTGCTAAAATATATATCCAGTGCCATGCATTATCATCAGAAAGGATGGTGGTGTTATGGGCAAAAACTTAAAGGGTAAAGAATTAGGAAAAGGATTATATCAAAGAAAAGATGGACGATATGAGGCCAGAATTTTCGTTCGCGGTACAGGAAAAACGTTTTCAATTTATGGTACAAATTTACAACATCTAAAAAAAGAAAGAAATGCCTACCTTGCTAATGTTTCCCCCGGAATTGCAGGATATGATCCTAGAATTTCTGTTTCAAAGTGGTATGAAAAATGGATGCTTATTTATGTGGTGCATTCTGTTAAAGCAACCACTTTAAGTAACTATGTAAATGGTTTTGAGCGAGTAAGAGAATATATTGGTTACATGAGGTTAATAGAGGTCCGTCCAACACATATTCTTGACATGATAAAGGGACTCGAAGAAGAAGGATATGCACGTACAACGGTAATACAATCATTAAGTGTAGTCCGTCAGCTTTTCAAAAAGGCATATGGTGGAAAAATGATACCCATAGATCCCGTAGCCGATATTAAACTGCCTAAAGAAGAACCGGGTGAAATACCTGATGAGAAGATAATGCAGGAACAAGAAGATGAAAAATGTCTTAGTATATATGACACTCATCGTTTCCTTGAGAGCTGCAAGAATACCCGGTATTATGAACTCTTTTTTATTCTTCTTCATACAGGATTACGTATAGGGGAAGCACTTGCCCTAGAATGGTGTGATCTTGACTTTAAGCATGAAAAGCTTCGTGTATATAAAACCTTAAACAGAGTTACAAAATATTATGATTCGAAAGGAAATGAACTTCCTGAAAGGTATTCTACTATTCAGATTACAACACCAAAGAAAAGTGCCAGCAATAGAAAGGTTCCATTAACGGATGCAGTGATTGCTGCTTTTATGAGCTGGAAGGAAAAACAGGATCGTGATAAAGAAAAACTGGGGAAAAACTGGGGAAAACCAAATATACTTTTAAAAAAATATCCCGGTCTGATTTTTACAACATCTTCAGGAAGAAGTTATCTTCCATCATCAGCTCAAACAGAATGCAGGCGGATTGTTGGGATTGTTAATAAACATGAAATTGCTCTGGCAGAAAAAGAGAACAGAGATCCGAATTTAATGGATGTTCATCCTCATATTTTCCGTCATACTTTTGTAACAAGATGCATTCAATCGGGAATGGATGCCGCTACAGTAAAGAAAATAGCTGGACACTCTGATGAAAAAATGACTAATTATTATACACACATTGAAGAAGAACATATAGATGACGAATACGAACTGTATATTCAAAAATACGGAACAGAAACCTGATTTTGCAAATGGAGATAAAATTTTAAAGAGAGGTTTAAATACTTGAGTATAGACAAAAACACTAACGAGGGAAAAAACTATCGTAATAATGTGGTCAAATCAACACCTGGAACTTCTAAAAGCCGCATAAACACTGGGTTTCCGGAGGATATTAGTGTATTATCACCGATGATGAAAGAATACGTAAAAACCAAAGAAGAATACAGCGACTGTATCCTTTTTTACCGCCTGGGCGATTTTTATGAGATGTTTTTTGATGATGCTCTGACTGCTTCGAAGGAACTGGAGATCACACTTACAGGAAAAGACTGCGGACTGGAAGAGAGGGCGCCCATGTGTGGCGTTCCTTTTCATGCTGCGGAAACTTATATCAACCGATTGATTGAAAAAGGTTACAAAGTTGCGATCTGTGAGCAGGTCGAGGACCCGAAAAAAGCTAAAGGCCTGGTTAAACGCGAAGTTGTCCGTATCGTCACACCTGGAACCACACTGGATGTCATGTCCCTGGACGAATCCAAAAACAATTATCTCATGTCCATTGTTTCCATCGGAGATCATTTTGGCTGTGCCATTGCAGATATTACAACAGGTGACTGTTTTCTTACAGAACTGGATAAAACTCAGAAACTCCTGGATGAGATCAATAAATTCACACCTGCAGAGATCATCTGCAATGACGCTTTTCTTTTAAGTGGCGTCGATGTGGAAGATCTGAAAGGCCGTCTTGGAATCAGCGTATTTGCACTGGAGCCATGGTATTTTGACGATCAGCTCTGTCAGAAGACGTTAAAAGAACATTTTCATGTAGGAAACCTGGAAGGTCTTGGAATTACAGATTATGACAGCGGGATCATTGCATCAGGAGCGTTGTTTCTATATCTGAAGGAAACACAGAAAACAGCCCTTTCCCATATGGCCAGTATCCGTCCATATTCAGCGGAGAAATATATGCTCATTGACAGCTCCAGCCGCCGGAATCTGGAACTTGTGGAAACTATGCGGGAGAAACAGAAACGTGGTTCTCTCCTCTGGGTACTGGACAAGACTAAAACCGCTATGGGAGCAAGAACTCTTCGTTCTTATGTGGAACAGCCTCTGATCGATGCAGATGAAATCGAAAAGAGACTAAGTGCACTGGAAGAACTGAATGAAAAGCCAATGGAACGAGATGAGATTCGTGAATATTTAAATCCCATCTATGACCTGGAACGTCTCATCAGCCGTATTAGTTATAAATCCGCCAATCCAAGAGATCTGGTTTCTTTTGCCTCATCTCTGGAAATGCTTCCATATATCAAACAGATTCTCTCAGAATTCCAGTCTCCGCTGCTTCAGACGATCAACGAAGATATGGATCCGCTGACCGATATCACAGAACTGATCCGGACTTCCATTACCGATGATCCGCCTCTGGCACAGAAAGACGGGGGAATCATTCGTGAGGGCTACAACGAAGATGTCGACAGATTCCGCCGATCCCGCACAGATGGAAAAAAATGGCTTTCTGAACTGGAAGCAAGAGAAAGGGAACGTACCGGTATTAAGAGCCTGAAGATCAAATATAACCGTGTATTTGGCTATTCACTTGAAGTTACCAATACATTCAAAGATCTTGTACCAGAGGATTATATCCGTAAACAGACCCTTACCAATGCAGAACGCTATATCACTCAGGAACTGAAGGAACTGGAAGATCTGATTCTTGGGGCAGAAGACAAGCTTTATGCACTGGAATTTGAACTTTTTTCCAATATCCGCGATAAAGTAGGGGCAGAGGTTGTCCGTATCCAGCGGACAGCGAAAGCAGTTGCAGCACTGGACGTTTTTGCATCCCTGGCACTTGTGGCACAGCGGAACAATTTTGTCCGCCCAAAGATCAATGAAACAGGACTTATTGATATCCGGAACGGACGCCACCCTGTTGTGGAACAGATGATTGAGAACGATATGTTTATTCCTAATGATACATATCTTGACAACCATAAGAAACGGATTTCTATTATCACAGGCCCGAACATGGCAGGTAAATCCACTTACATGCGCCAGACAGCTCTTATTGTACTGATGGCACAGATTGGAAGCTTTGTTCCTGCTGACAGTGCCAATATCGGAGTCGTTGACCGTATCTTTACACGTGTAGGTGCTTCTGATGATCTTGCCAGCGGCCAGAGTACTTTTATGGTGGAAATGACAGAAGTTGCCAATATTCTTCGAAATGCCACGTCCAAAAGTCTTCTGATCCTGGATGAGATCGGACGCGGAACCAGTACTTTTGACGGGCTTTCCATTGCATGGGCAGTGATTGAACACATCAGCAACACCAAGCTCTGCGGAGCAAAGACTTTATTTGCAACCCATTATCATGAGCTTACAGAGCTGGAAGGAAAGCTTTCCGGCGTAAATAATTACTGTATTGCAGTTAAGGAAAAGGGTGATGACATCGTATTCCTTCGTAAAATCGTAAAAGGCGGTGCAGACAAAAGTTACGGTATCCAGGTAGCTAAACTTGCCGGTGTGCCGGATTCCGTTATCCAGCGGGCAAAGGAACTGGTAGAAGAGCTCAGTGATGCGGACATTACTGCAGCTGTAAAAGATCTGACTGCTCCTAAAAAAAAGCAGAAGATTTCTTATGATCAGGTAGATATGGCACAGATGTCCCTGTTCGATACAGTGCAGGATAATGATATCATTGATGAGATCAAATGCCTGGAAATCGGTAATCTGACACCAATGGAAGCTCTGAACATTCTCTATAACCTGCAGAACAAAATAAAGAACCGGTGGTGATCATTTGAGAAAAATTGCAGTTTTAGACCAGAATACCATTGATAAGATCGCAGCAGGAGAGGTTGTGGAACGACCTTCCTCCGTTGTAAAAGAGCTTGTGGAAAATGCTATTGATGCAGGGGCAACAGCTATCACTGTTGAAATCACAGACGGTGGAAAAAAACTGATCCGCATCACAGACAATGGTTCCGGAATGGAAGCAGAGCAGGTTCCTCTTGCATTTCTCCGTCATGCCACAAGCAAAATTGAAAAAGTAGAGGATCTTGTCCATATCGCCTCTCTTGGTTTCCGAGGCGAGGCTCTTTCCAGTATTGCAGCTGTAGCCCAGGTGGAGCTGATAACCAAAACTCCATCTGCTATCAGCGGCACCCGCTATGTGATCGAAGGCGGCCAGGAACAGTCTTTAGAAGAAATGGGGGCTCCGGAGGGAACTACCTTCCTGATCCGGAATCTATTTTATAACACACCGGCAAGAAGTAAATTTCTGAAATCAGATACAACAGAAGCAGGTTATATCAACACCCTGATGGAACAGCTGGCACTTTCCCATCCGGAGATTTCATTTAAATATATCCAGAATCGCCAGGTCAAACTTTCAAGTTCCGGAAACTACAGTGTTAAAGATGTGATCTACAGTGTTTACGGACGTGATATTGCCAGGGCTCTTCTTGAAGTTTCCTACGAAAATGACTTCATGAAGATTGAAGGCTTTGTGGGAAAACCGGAAATATCCAGAGGAAACCGTACTTTCGAGAATTATTATATTAATGGAAGATATGTAAAAAACAAGATTATTACCAAGGCTATTGAAGATGGATATAAAGGTTTTGTAATGCAGCATAAATTTCCGTTTGTTTCTCTCCGGATCGAGATGGATGGAAATGATCTTGATGTGAATGTACACCCAGCTAAAAGGGAAGTACGTTTTGCCAGAGAAACAGAAGTTTACACAGCAATCTATGAAACAGTCCGGAAGGCAGTTACTCACAGAGAACTGATCCCGCAGGTATCTGTTGGAAAAGAAACACCCGTATCCCGCGCTAAGCAGGTAAAACCTGGCAAGGTACCGGAACCTTTTGAAGTAAAAAGGCGGCAGGAAATGTATGGAAGCAGACCGGCTGCAGTTTCGTCCTACAACAGCACACCGGCTGTTGCAGCTGCCAGTACAGCATTTTCGCAAAAAGCAGCAGAAGATTCCGTGCGGGAAAGCTCCTTTTATAATTCCAAACCTTTTACAAAAGAAGAAGAGGAAATGTTTTCCGGGACCTTAAAAGAAAAAAACATCTGCGAAAACACAGCGACACAGAATACGCCAAATACATCGGATAACACTAGTGTTTTCAATACGAAGACTTCCATATTCAAAGCATCCGATGAATCCAGCGGAGTCTCATCCCAGGAACCGTGTAATGATTCTGTTCCTGTATCTCCCCCGGCAGACCCCGTCCCCACTGAACAGCCCAAACAGCTGGAACTTTTTGAGGAACGGCTTCTTGCACCGGAATCCAGAAGCCGCCACAAGCTGATCGGACAGCTGTTTGACACTTACTGGCTGGTACAGTTTGATGATAATTTTTACATTATCGATCAGCATGCGGCACATGAAAAAGTATATTATGAGCGGTTTGTGAAATTATTTAAATCCCAGGAAATCCGGTCTCAGTATTTAAGCCCGCCGCTGATCGTTTCTCTCAGCCTGGAGGAAGAAAGTCTTCTGAAGGCAAACGAAAACTATTTCCGGGATTTCGGCTTCGAGATCGAGCCATTCGGCGGTCGGGAATACAGTATCAGCGCAGTGCCTTCCCTGCTTCTTGGAATGACCGAGGAAGAAGTATTCCTGGAAATGCTGGATCATCTCGGCGCAGACGGCACAAAAGATGCTTTTGAGCTGTTTACTGCAAGACTTGCCACTATGGCCTGCAAAGCAGCAGTAAAAGGAAATCATGCCATGTCACCTCAGGAGGCGGATAAACTGATCGATGAGCTCCTGACCTTGGAAAATCCTTATAACTGCCCTCATGGAAGACCAACCATCATTTCCATGACAAAGACAGAAATCGAAAAGAAATTTAAACGTATCGTATAATACGGGAGGACATTATGAAGAAACCTCTTATTGTTCTTACCGGACCTACTGCTGTTGGAAAAACAAAGCTTTCTATTGCTCTGGCAAAAGCAGTAAACGGTGAGATCATATCTGCAGACTCCATGCAGGTATACCGCTATATGGATGTTGGTTCTGCCAAGATCACTCCCGATGAAATGGACGGTGTCCCTCACCATCTGGTAGATGTGCTGGATCCTACAGAAGATTTTAATATCGTGCTTTTTCAGCAGCTGGCAAAAAAATCAATGGAAGAGATCTACTCAAAAGGCAGGATTCCTATCCTGGTGGGCGGCACCGGATTTTATATCCAGGCGATCACCAGGGATATTGATTTTACCCAGTCAGAGCAGGATGACAGCTATCGCAAAGAACTGGAAGCATTAGCAGCAGAAAAAGGCAGCTCTTTTCTCCACGATATGCTTGCATCTGTTGATCCAAAATCAGCAGAAGACATTCACGAAAATAATGTAAAACGCGTAATCCGTGCGCTGGAATTCTATAAACAGAACGGCGCCCGGATCTCCGAACATAATGAGGAGCAGAAAGAACATGTAAGTCCCTATAACCTGGCTTATTTTGTGCTGAATGCCCCACGCCCCCTTCTCTATGAGCGAATCGATGCAAGAGTAGATGAAATGCTGAAAAACGGCCTGGTAGAAGAAGTAAAAAACCTTCAGCGGATGGGCTGTCACAGAGAAATGGTATCCATGCAGGGCCTGGGTTATAAAGAAATCCTGTCCTGGCTGGGAGGCGAGTATCCTTATGAAGAAGCCATCCGTATCCTGAAGCGCGACACCAGACACTTCGCCAAGCGGCAGCTCACCTGGTTCCGCAGAGAAGGAGAAGTAACCTGGGTGGATAAAGATAAATTTGATTACAATGACAGCAGGGTCCTTGACTACATGCTTTCTGTATGCAGGGAAAAAGGGATTCTTCTGTCTGAACAATAAAAAAAGAAGGAAAAGATTATTATGAAAGAAATGTATGCACAGCTCGGAATCTCTTCTGAGGTTTATGATTTCGGCAAGAAAATAGAAGACTCTTTAAAAGAACGTTTTGAAAAATTTGACCAGACTGCAGAGTATAACCAGATGAAAGTAATCCATGCAATGCAGAAAAACCGCGTAAGCGAAGCATGTTTCGGAGCTTCCTCCGGATATGGCTACAATGACCTTGGCCGAGAAACCCTGGAGCAGGTTTATGCAGATACTTTTCATACAGAAGCCTGCCTGGTTCGCCCACAGATTACCTGCGGAACCCATGCACTGGCTATTGCCCTGTTCGGAAATTTACGTCCGGGCGATGAGCTGCTTTCCCCAGTCGGAAAACCATATGATACCCTGGAAGAAGTTATCGGAATCCGTCAATCCAATGGCTCTCTTGCTGAATACGGTGTAAAATACCGTCAGGTAGATCTTCTTTCCGATGGTACTTTCGATTACGAAAACATTAAAAAAGCAATTAACGAAAAAACAAAGCTGGTAACGATTCAGCGTTCCAAAGGCTACCAGACACGTCCTTCCTTCTCTGTAAAACAGATCGGGGAGCTGATCTCTTTTGTAAAGAAAATCAAGCCTGATGTGATCTGCATGGTAGATAACTGCTATGGGGAATTCGTAGATACCATTGAGCCAAGTGACGTAGGAGCTGACATTATGGTTGGTTCCCTGATCAAGAATCCGGGCGGCGGACTTGCTCCTATTGGCGGCTACATTGCGGGAAGAAAAGATTGCGTGGAAAATGCTTCTTACCGTATGACATGTCCGGGACTTGGTATGGAAGTCGGTGCAACTCTTGGTGTAAACCGCTCTCTGTACCAGGGATTTTTCCTTGCACCGATGGTCACAAAAGGGGCTTTAAAAGGAGCTGTTTTTGCAGCTAATATCTATGAGAAGCTTGGTTTCCCGGTAGTGCCAAACAGTACAGAACCACGTCAGGATATCATTCAGGCTGTAACTCTTGGAACTCCGGAGGGGCTTGTTGCGTTTTGTCAGGGAATCCAGGCAGCTGCACCGGTAGACAGTTTCGTGACACCGGAACCATGGGATATGCCAGGTTATGACAGCCAGGTTATCATGGCAGCAGGTGCATTTATCCAGGGATCTTCCATTGAGCTTTCTGCTGATGGACCTATGAAAGATCCGTATGCTGTTTACTTCCAGGGAGGACTTACCTGGGAACATGCAAAACTTGGAATCCTGAAATCTCTTCAGTATATGGTTGACAAGGAACTTGTGAAATTATGAAACAGATTATCATAGTCGGTGCAGGTGCATCTGGTCTTGTGGCAGCAATAAAAGCTGCTGCAATCGGAGCTGCTGTCACGGTACTGGAGCAGAATGACCGTCCTGGCCGGAAGATATGTGCAACAGGGAACGGCCGCTGCAACATGACAAATCTTAATAACATAGAAAATGCCTACAGAGGTTCACACCCTGAATTTGTAAAAGATGCTCTTAAACAGTTTTCGGTAGATGATACCCTTTCTTTCTTTCAGGAACTGGGAATCTGCATCACAGACCGCAATGGCTGGATCTATCCCCGGAGCAATCAGGCCCAAAGTGTCGTAGAAGTGCTTACTATGAAAGTCCGGAGCCTGAAAGTAAAACTGAAAACCAATCAGCTTGTTACAGGCGTGTCTTTTTCTGACGGCCACTGGAATGTCCACACAAACGGCTGGACTTACACCTGTGATGCAGTGATCCTTGCCAATGGTTCTAAAGCTTCCTCTGTTGCCGGTTCCGGTGAAAGCGGTTATAAGATAGCCCGAAGTCTTGGTCATCATCTTATTGAACCGCTGCCTGCACTGACTGCCCTTAAATGTAAGGAGAATTATTTTTCCGGCTGGAGCGGTGTGCGTACAGAGGGAAAAGTAACTCTATATATTAACGGCACGCCAGAAACTTCCCAGCAGGGGGAATTACAGCTTACAGATTATGGCGTATCCGGAATTCCTGTATTTCAGATTTCCCGTTATGCTATCCGTGCTATTTACGAAAAGAAAAAAGTGGAACTGTCGATCAACTTTTTTCCTGAATTAACAAAACAGGAACTGCAGGAATATCTCGGCAGAAGAAAAAATGACTGTCCGTACAAAAATGAAAAAGAACTTCTCACAGGTCTTTTTCCGGAAAAATTGATCCGCGTTTTAGCTGCACAGAAGGATCTGATCTCTGCGATCACAGATTTCAGACTTTCTGTAAAAAGCGGCCTTTCTTTTGAACAGGCGCAGATCTGCTCCGGCGGTGTGGATACTTCTGAAATAGACAGTCATACCATGGAATCCAGGCTCCATAAGGGGCTTTATTTTGCAGGAGAACTCCTTGATATTGACGGAACCTGCGGAGGATACAATCTTCAGTGGGCCTGGTCAAGCGGTGCCACAGCCGGCATTCATGCAGCAAAGGAGGAGAATTCATGATCCGGATCACACAGATGAAACTGCCAATCACCCACACAGAAGAGCAGCTTCAGAAAAAGATCACCAAAACGCTTCGTCTTGGCAATACACCTTTTACTTACAAAATCCACAAACAATCTCTGGATGCACGTCATAAAGATGATAAAAAATTTGTTTACACCATCGATGTAAAAACAGATAACGAATCTCGCATCCTCAAGAAGGTTTACGATAAAAATGTTATGTTAACTAAAGAGACCTGCTATCATTTTCCTAAGCCAGGCTCTGAAAAACTGCTTCATCCACCAGTAGTGATCGGAAGCGGCCCTGCTGGTCTGTTCTGTGCATGGTATCTTGCAAAGGCCGGTTACTGTCCGCTTGTACTGGAACGTGGTGAGGAAGCTGACAAACGCCAGCAAACAGTAGAGCAGTTCTGGAAAAACGGTGTTCTTGACCCAGATTCCAATGTACAGTTCGGAGAAGGTGGAGCAGGAACTTTTTCTGACGGAAAACTGAATACCCTTGTAAAAGATACTTTCGGAAGAGGAAAGGAAGTTCTGTCTCGTTTTGTGGAAGCCGGGGCTCCTTCTGAGATTCTTTATCAGCAGAAACCCCATCTTGGCACGGATCAGTTGGTGGGAATCGTTCAGTTTATGCGTCATCAGATTGAAGAGATGGGCGGTCAGTTCCGTTTTCGTTCCACAGTAACGGATTTTATCCTGAATGACGGACACCTGGAAGGAGTTATTGTTAATGATCAGGAAAAGATTCCGGCAGAGGTCTGTGTCCTGGCACCTGGCCACAGTGCAAGAGATACTTTTTCCATGTTAAAGAAACGAGGAATTCACATGGAGCCGAAATCTTTTGCCGTAGGTGTGCGTATAGAACATCCACAGACCATGATCAACCAGGATCTTTACGGAGAATCGGAAAATGAACGCCTGGGAGCTGCCAGCTATAAAGTTACCCATACACTGGAAAATGGACGTGGTGTTTATTCTTTTTGTATGTGTCCGGGCGGTTATGTAGTAAATGCTTCCTCGGAGAAAGGGATGCTTGCAGTAAATGGCATGAGCTATCAGGCTCGTAACAGCCATAATGCCAACAGTGCTGTCATTGTTACTGTCAATCCTTCTGATTTTCCGGAAGAAGGTGTGCTTGGAGGAATTGCCTTGCAGCGTAAACTGGAACTTACAGCCTGGGAAACAGGAAATGGTAAAGTTCCGGTACAGCTTTTCGGGGATTACTGCAAGAATCAGAAAAGTACGGAATTAGGTAAAGTGATTCCATGTATCAAAGGAGAATATACCTTTGCCAATGTTCGGAGTATTTTCCCGAAAGAGATCGGGGATTCTATCGAAGCAGGTATTCATGCCTTTGGGAAAAAAATTGCCGGTTTTGACAGATCGGATGCCCTTCTGGAAGGTGTTGAAAGCAGAACTTCATCTCCTGTAAGGATCGTTCGTGACCACAAAGAACTTACTTCTAATATAGAAGGGATTTATCCCTGCGGTGAGGGTGCCGGTTATGCAGGTGGTATCACTTCCGCAGCTATGGACGGAATCAAAGTAGCAGAAGCAGTTGCTTCTGTTTATTCTCTGCCTGTAAATAAAATGTGAAAAAAGTGGAAATTTCCGGGATAGAGTGTACATCCCCAGCTTTTTATGCTAAAATAATCACTGCAATTTTGCATTTCCTTCTTCCGGGAGCGAAAAGGGAAATTAAATGAAAGATACAATCATGGAAATGCCAGGTTATCAACGCCCGTATGAGAAATGTTTACGGGAAGGGGAACAGGCCTTAAGCGACAGGGAGCTTCTGGCCGTGATTCTGCGCTGCGGCGTTCAGGGTATAAGTTCTCTTACACTGGCAGATGAAATCCTTAATTTATCGGAACAGAACGGACACTCCGGTCTTCTTGGCCTTTTTCATGCCACCCTGCCTGAGCTGATGAAGATTCGCGGTATCGGTAAGGTAAAAGCTATACAGCTGAAATGCATCGGGGAGCTTTCCAAACGTATGGCTGCAGCTGCTGCGAAGCCGGAACTGTCCTTTAACCGTCCTGTCACCATTGCCAGATATTATATGGAACAGCTGCGCCATGAAGAACAGGAGCTGCTTTACTGTATGATGCTGGATGGTCATAACCATCTGACAGGGGAACAGCTTTTAAGTCGCGGTACTGCCAATGCCACACTGATTACTCCGAGAGAAGTCTTTGTGGAGGCTGTTAAATTCCGCGCAGTAAATCTGATCCTTGTTCATAATCATCCCGGCGGTGATCCGTCCCCAAGCGAAGCTGACCTGGATGTGACAAGACGTATTTATGAAACAGGGGAAATGATGGGAATACATCTTCTGGATCATATTATCATTGGTGACCAGAAATATATCAGTTTCCGTGAAAAAGGGATTTTTGATGAGTATATTTAAATGAAGGGGCAGATTTATGCTTTTTAGAAATTATTACGGGGTAGACCTGGGGAGCAGTACCGTAAAAGTTTATTCAGTTCTCAGAAACAAGACTTACATAGAAAAAAATATGGTAGCCTACCGTAAGCGGAAGATCCTTGCCATGGGCAACGAAGCATACGAAATGTTTGAAAAAGCACCTGCTGATATTACGGTAAATTCCCCAATGGCTTTTGGCATGATCGCCAATCTGGAACTTCAGGAGATCGTTTTATACAGCATGATGCGAAAGATCGATCATACGACTGGCCTTGGTGCTGATATGTATTTCACAGTTCCACTTGATATGACACCTGTTGAAAAGAGAGCTTACTATCATCTTGTTAACGGTCACTGGCTTCGGAAGAACCGGGTTTTCATGGTGGAATCACCTATTGCGGATGCAATTGCCATGAATGTAGATCTTGATAAAAAAGAGGGCAGCATGATCGTCAACATCGGTGCCCAAAGTACGGAATTCTCCATTATTACAGACGGAAAGATCATTATCAGCCGAAAGATCCCAATTGGCGGAAGACAGATGAATGAATCCATCTGCAGTGAAATCCGAAAGAAGTACAATCTCCAGATTGGAACCCGCACAGCCAAAAGACTGAAACTGGTGATGGGACGACTGAATGATCAGAAGAAAGAAGCCCGCAAGGTGGTGGGGATTGACAGTGTTTCCGGCCTTCCGAGAGAGGAAGTGGTTTCTGCTTCCGTAGTCAATGAGGGCATTATCAACTGTGTAAATCAGATTGCATCGGAAATGAAAAATTTTCTGGAGCGAACTCCGCCTCAGATTGCCTATCACATAGCGCAAGAAGGAATCTATCTTACAGGCGGCAGTACACGGCTTCCTTATCTAGATAATTATCTGGCAGGTTATACAGGTTTTGCCTTTAATCTTTCCGATCTGTACGAAACTTCTGCTGTGCGTGGCCTTGAAAAGATTATCCGCGACAGAGACCTGCGCAAATGGGCGCAGCCTGTAAAGCAGAAAAAACTGTAAAGGGGTATGTGCATGAAAAACATCAGAAAAAAAGTGCGTTTTCATTTCAATTTAAAAAGCAAGCATCTCCTTGTGATCATGACACTTTTTTGCGGAAGCTGCATCGTAGCTACCGTTGCATCAGGATCATCTTCTTCAGCATTGCAGGAAACAGCTGGTTTTCTTGTGGTTCCGTTTGAAAAAGGTATTTCCGGTGTCAGCAATATGTTCGGCGATGTAAAAAACAGTCTCCGTGACAAACAGGATGTGCTTCAGGAAAATGAAGAACTGAAAAATCAGATCAACAGTCTCACAGAGCAGAATAATATCCTGATCCAGGATCAGACTGAGCTTACCAGACTGAAAGAACTTTATAATCTGGATCAGGAATATTCCGATTATCCTAAAGTTGCAGCGCGTATCATTTCCAAAGATCCGGGAAACTGGTATAATACTTTTATGATCAACAAGGGCAGCAACGATGGGATTCGTATTGATAACAATGTAATTGCAGGCAAAGGTCTTGTGGGGATTGTTACAGAAGTAGGACCTTCCTGGGCAACTGTACGTTCCATTATTGATGACAGCAGCAATGTAAGTGCAATGACTGTCAGCACATCTGACAACTGTGTGGTCACCGGTGACCTGGAACTTATTGACGAGGGCAAACTTAGTTTTGAGCAGCTGTACGATCAGGACAATAAAGTAACTGTAGGTGAGCGTATTGTCACATCCAACATCAGTGAGAAATTTGTAGAAGGACTGTTTATCGGCTATGTCAGCGAAATCCAGCAGGATCCAAACAACCTGACAAAGACAGGTACCATTGTAACACCGGTGGATTTTGGCCATCTCAAAGATGTATTTGTTATCACCGTCAATAAACAGGACGCAGTAGATAAATCGGAGGATGCGTCCGATGAAAAATAAAATCGTACTGTTTATTACTATTATAGTCTGTTTTTTACTTCAATGTACAGTAATAGATTACATTTCCATAGGTTCTATTACACCGAACCTGCCACTGATCCTTTGTGTTGCGATGGGACTGATGCGCGGTCGTAAAGTTGGTCTTTGGACAGGTTTTTTCTCCGGACTGTTTATTGATCTTTTTTACGGATCGCTGTTTGGTTTTTATGCGCTGATCTATATGTATGTGGGGTTTATCAGTGGTTATGCGTTCCGCAGCTTTTACGATGATGATCTGAAAGTTCCGATCTTCCTTGTAGCAGGAACTGATCTGCTTTATAATCTGGCTGTATACGGCCTGCAGTTCCTTCTTCGGGGGCGTCTTGGATTCTGGACCTATATCTACCGGATCATTATTCCTGAAATTGTCTATACGGTTTTCCTCACGATCATCGTATACCGGGCATTTTACTGGATCAACTACCACTTAATGGATACTGTAAGGAAAGAAAGTGAGTCTATTTGGGAATTAAAATAAAAAAAATCATCAAAAAAATACGCTTAAAACGTACAACAGTTCTTGTGATCGTATTTGTTTTTCTTTCTTCTGTTCTTGTAAGGCAGCTTTTCAGCCTGCAGATCATACAGGGTCAGGACTACATCAATAAATTTCAGTCAAGAACAACTAAAACACGAGTGATCAAAAGTACCCGTGGTAATATTTATGACAGAAACGGCACAGTAGTTGCTTCCAATGTACTTGCCTATTCTGTTACTTTTGAAGACAGCGGCACATACGACAGCTCCAGAGAAAAAAATCTGACACTAAACGGCATTGCCTATCAGGTGCTTCAGATCCTTTCCGGAAATGGTGACAGTCTCTCAGATAATTTTCATATTATTGTAAATGATCACGGTGATTATGCCTTTGATGTAGATGAAGGCTTTACACTGAACCGTTTCCGCGCAGATGTTTACGGAGAAGCGCAGATCGATAACTTAAGCGATGAGCAGAAAAATGCCACTGCTGCTGAAATGATGGATTACCTCACAGGAAACAAGGGTTTTTCCATTGTACTGTACGGTAAAGATGCTTACACCAGCGAAGAGCTTGCTGCGCATTCACTTCCTGATGAGCTTACCAAACAGGAAATTCTTGAAATCGCAATTATGCGTTATCAGCTGAATACCAACAGCTTCAAGAAATATATGCCTGTTACCATCGCAACTAATGTCAGTGAAAAATCTGTTGCAGCCATAAGAGAAAATCAGGCAGAACTTCAGGGAATTGATATTGTGGAAGATTCCACCCGAAAATATGTAGATGATGAGAGCATGGCTCCGATCCTTGGCTACACAGGCCAGGCTTCTTCTGAGGAACTGGAAACTCTTCGTAAAGAAAACCCTGACTATTCCAACGATGCTATCGTAGGAAAAGCCGGTATCGAGCAGTATATGGAACTGGATCTTCAGGGCAAAGACGGTGAAGAAACCGTAACTGTTGATAATCTTGGTAAAGTTCTGGATATCGACAGCTCCAAAACTATAGATCCTGTAGCTGGCAACGACGTTTATCTGACCATTGATTCAGACTGGCAGAAGAGTATCTATCAGATCCTGGAGCAGCGTGTAGCCGGAATCGTTCTTTCCAAGCTGACACCAAATAAATCGTATGACTATGAAGCCGAGAAAGATGCAAGTAAGATTACCATTCCAATCTATGATGTATACAATGCTTTGATTGCCAACAGCGTGATTGATATCACAAAATTCAGCAATGATGATGCTTCTGATACAGAAAAAAATTTATATGCCAAGTTTCAACAAAAACAGCAGCAGGTTTTTGATACAATAAGTAACAGGCTCACAGGTGATAATCCGCCTGCTTATAAAGATGAAGATGCACAGATCCAGGAATACCTTACCTATATCTGTGATGATCTTCTCACAAACACACTGAACGTTCTGAAAAGTGATTCCATTGATACTTCCGATGAGACTTACAAAGCATGGAAGAATGATCAGAGCATCAGCCTGAAAGATTATCTGAATTACGCAGCTAGCCAGAACTGGATCGATATCTCCCAGATTTCCACATCCGGTGAATATCTGGATTCCACCGAGATATATCAGGCTCTGACTGATTACGTCATCAGCTATCTGAAGACAGATACAGGTTTTTCCAAACTTCTGTACAAATATATGCTTCAGGAAGATACCATCAGCGGACAGGAACTGTGTCTTGTCCTTTATGAACAAGGTGTTCTCTCTAAAGAGGACGAGCTTTATCAGAGTCTGGCTTCCGGTCAGATCGATTCCTATACATTTATGTACCGTAAGATCGCTAACCTTGAGATCACTCCTGCCCAGCTTGCGTTGGCTCCGTGTTCTGCTTCAGCCGTTCTTACCGATGTGGAAACCGGAGATGTACTTGCATGTGTATCTTATCCGGGATATGATAATAACAGACTTACCAATAATATGGATACCGATTACTATGCAAAGCTTTCCACCGATCTCTCCAGTCCTTTCTTTAATAAGGCCACTCAGCAGAGAACAGCACCTGGATCTACACTGAAGATCCTTTCCACAGTTGCCGGTATGTCAGAGGGTGTGATCGATGATAATACTTACATTGAGTGTACAGGAAGTTTTGATCTTGTAACACCTCCGATCAACTGCTGGAACAAACAGGGACATTCTGCTCTTGAGATCCGCGGAGCTATTGAGCAGTCCTGCAACGTATTCTTCAGCACCATCGGTTTTGAACTTGGTAAGGATTCTGAAGGGAACTTTTCCGAGGCCCGAAGCCTTGGAATGCTCCAGAAATATGCGTCTCTGATGGGACTTGACCGAAAGACCGGAATCGAAATTTCCGAAGCTTCCCCTCAGGTTTCAGATAAAAATGCAGTTCCTTCTTATATAGGACAGGGTACCAACATGTTTACTACCAGTCAGCTTGCAAGATACGCAACTACCATTGCAACATCCGGAAGCATCTACAAGCTTTCTCTTCTGAACCGTGTAACCGATTCCAAGGGAAAACTGGTAAAAGAATATCCTTCCGAAAAAGAAGGCCAGCTTGACATTGCAAGCAACATCTGGGATGATATCCATGATGGCATGTACCGTGTAGTGCAGACACATGACCAGTTTAATGGTCTTGGAGTTGAAGCAGCCGGAAAGACTGGTACAGCTGAGATTGATTACTACCATCCGAACAATGCACTCTTTGTCGGATATGCACCAGCCTCTGAACCGAAATATGCAATTTCTGTCCGTATTGCCAATGGATATGCATCCGGTAATGCATGCCTTGCAGCAAATGATATTTTTAAATACATTTTCGGACTTGCAGATGAAAGCACCATTCTCACTGGATATGCCGCAAGCGATACCAGTAATGTTTCGAATGACTAAACGAACCAGACGAAAAGACCAGAAGTATGGAACTTTTTATCAGGAGGAATCAGAAAACATGAGTGAGGTCATTGTCATCACATCCGGAAAAGGCGGTGTAGGAAAAACCACAACAGTTGCCAACATTGGAACAGGACTTGCTGCCATGGGCAAAAAAGTTGCCGTTGTGGACACTGATATCGGTCTTAGAAACCTGGATGTTGTCATGGGACTCGAAAACCGTATTGTTTACAATCTGGTAGATGTTATCAATGGGAGTTGCCGGCTGAAACAGGCTCTGATCCGGGACAGGCGGCACTCGGAACTGTATCTTCTTCCATCTGCCCAGACAAAAGACAAGACTGCCGTATCACCGGAACAGATGATCAAACTTACTGATGATCTCAGGGAGGAATTCGATTATGTTCTTCTGGACTGTCCGGCAGGAATTGAGCAGGGATTCCGTAATGCTGTGGCAGGTGCAGACCGGGCACTTGTAGTAACAACCCCTGAAGTATCAGCTATCCGTGATGCAGACCGTATCATCGGACTTCTGGAATCTGACGGGATCCGCGATATCAGGCTGATCATCAACCGGCTCCGTCCGGAAATGGTAGCCAGGGGTGATATGATGTCTGTAGATGATGTACTGGAAATTCTTGCTGTAGATCTGATCGGGGCTATTCTTGATGATGAGCAGATCGTCATTTCCACCAACCAGGGGGAACCTCTATCCGGCAAAAATTCCCAGGCAGAAGAGGAATACCGAAACATCTGCCGACGTCTGATGGGGGAGGATATCCCCTACGTTACAGTCCGGCGTAAAAACAGTATATTCCAGCGATTTGGTGGCCTTTTTAAGAAATAAACCTGCTACCTGTCGTTTTCTCATCATAAAGGGGGAATCCATATGCGTGCTTTTTTCTCCGAAAAAAACCGTTCTGCAGGATATGCCCGTGACAGAATGAAACTTCTTCTTGTTTCTGAACGCATAGACTGCTCTCCACAGATGATGAAACTTTTACGCAATGATCTTATTCATGCGGTAAAAAAATACGTTGTTATTGATGAAAAAAGGGTGACGATACAGATTTCTCAGGAACCACCTGTTCTGCATGCAGTCATACCTGTACTTAAGAAAAGGGATGCATAATTTATGATTAAACAGTATAAGCTGCGGTTTTATAATTTCCGTCTGGTAGTATTCCTGCTGGCGATCAGCTTTATCGGCATTCAGCTTGTCGGAACAGCTGCTGATTATCTCCGCACCCGTCAGCTTCTGGGTGTGATCATCGGCGTAGTTCTTATGCTGATCCTTTCGCTGATGGATTATTCCTGGCTTTTGAACTTTCAGTGGATCATGTATGGATTCAACATTGTAATGCTTCTTGCAGTACGTTTTTTTGGATCAAGTGCCAATGGTGCTGCAAGATGGGTTGATCTGGGATTTATCCGTTTCCAGCCTACTGAGCTGTCCAAGATCATCATTATCCTGTTTTTTGCAAAATTTTTTATGGATCATGAGGAAGATCTTAATACTTTAAGAACACTTGTAAAGTCAGCTGTTCTCCTTGTGATACCGTTAATGCTGATCTATGTGCAGCCAGATATGAAGAATACCATTACTGTAACGATCTTGTTCTGTATTCTGATCTATATCGCAGGATTAAGTTATAAGATCATCGGAGGTGTAGCATTGATCGCGATTCCTCTTGCGATCATTTTTCTCTCCATTGTTGTTCAACCGGATCAGAAGCTGATACAGGACTACCAGCGAAACCGTATTATGTCCTTTCTCTATCCGGAAAATGAGGAATATGCGGATGACATTGAACAGCAGAACAACTCCAAGACAGCCATTGCTTCCGGTGAGCTTATAGGCCGTGTGTTCGGCAATAATACGAGTGTCACTTCTGTTAATGACGGAAACTTTGTTTCTGAGAACCAGACAGACTTTATCTTCGCAGTAGCAGGAGAACAGTATGGCTTTTTCGGCTGTACATGTATTGTACTTCTTCTGTTCCTGATCACTTTTGAGTGTATCCGCATGAGTCTCAGGGCGAAGGATCTTGCCGGAAAGATCATATGCTGTGGTGTAGGAAGTATTGTCTCTATACAGAGTTTTATCAATATCTGTGTTGCTACCGGCCTTGCACCGAATACCGGAACACCGCTGCCTTTTGTAAGTTATGGACTTACTTCTCTGGTCAGTCTTTTTATGGGTATGGGACTTGTTCTCAACGTTGGACTCCAGAGCAGTACATATAATAAAGAATTACAAAAGAAAGAGCAGAAAAAGGATGCCTACTTTCGGAAAGAGGAATATTTATGACACGTAAAGAACCTGTAAAAAACAGTGCCAGGCCGGCAAACCGCTCCGGCCGTACAGCTTCCGGAACTCCGCGTAGCGCTGTTTCCGGTACTCAAACTCCCCGTCAGCCTTCATCTTCCAAACGGAAAGCACAGGCGGCCAGGCTTCGCAGAATGCGCAGAAAAAGGATTCGCAACACTATTTTGCTGGTACTTCTTCTTGTTGTATTATGCGGTGCAGGCGGATTGGGAGTTTACAAATTAAGAGGAGGACTTTTCTCTTCCCCTGCGAATTCCTTTAATGCGTTTTCTGAATTTGATAATACACTGATTTCAAAAGAAGACCAACGTGCAGAGGGATTTGCCCAGAATCTTTGTGTTGTCACTAAGGATGTTGATCTGGATTCGGTCAGTCTGGATGATAATCAGGCCGGAGTTCTTCTGAACCTTAATGACAAAAAAGTTCTTTATGCCAAAGGGGCATATAACAAGGTGTATCCTGCCAGTATCACTAAGATCATGACTGCAATGTTAGCCCTGAAATATGGCAACATGGATGATACTGTAACAATTTCCCAGGAAAATGTCACTCTGGAATCAGGTTCTCAGGTGGCAGGTTTTCAGGCAGGAGATCAGGTCACAATGGATCAGCTTCTTCACTGCCTTCTTGTTTATTCTGCTAATGATGCAGCTTCTGCCATTGCAGAACATGTAGGCGGAACAACTGATAAATTCGTGGAAATGATGAATTCTTTTGCTGCAGAGCTTGGCTGTACAGGTACTCATTTTACCAATCCTCATGGTCTGCAGGATGAGAATCATTACACAACACCTTATGATATTTATCTGATGCTGAAAGAAGCACTGAATTATCCGGAATTTACTGATATCACACAGATGTCGTCTTACACAGTTACTTACAAACACTCAGATGGTTCCGATGCAAGTGCCACTTTACCGGCAACAGATCATTATCTTACCGGAGAGGCCACTGCTCCGAAAGATGTCACAATTTTGGGTGGAAAAACAGGAACAACCGATAAAGCAGGAAACTGTCTGGCTCTGTTAAGTCAGAATGCTTACGGAAAACCATTTATTTCTATTGTTATGGGTGCCTCTTCCAAAGATGTCCTGTATCAGGAAATGACCTCATTGCTTCAGAATATCAATTCATAAGTAAATACAACAGATAGCTGAATGGATAGTCACAATTCACTCAACTATCTGTTAATTTATAAAAAAGAGCAGATTCTGTATCACAATATAATGTGAAGTTCAGAAATCGGCTCTTTTTTTGTCTGCTTTGTATATTTTTAATATATTTCTACTGTATCATCATCTCCGGTATCATTTCCAAGATCTGAATCAGATGTATCACCTGTATCAGTACTATCATCGATCACATCGCCAGTTCCGCTATCTGTATTATCAGATGGATCATCAGAAGGAGTCACATCAGTTACTTCATCATCTCCATTGTCACCATTATCGGATGAATCTGTATTGTAATCGCTGTTATCAGCCGTATCACCTGAATTATCATTAGAGTAATTATTATCAGTATCGGAATCTCCATTATCTCCGCTGCCATCAGAGTACGAATAATCTGCTTGACTGTCATAGCTGTCTTCTGTATAAATTGGAAAATAATCATCATTTCCGGTATCTGCAGAACCCTGTCCCTGAGAAGTTGAATCTGTAGCAGGCTGTGCTGCGTTATTATCCGGAATCGCTGTAAGATGAGAGGTTGTTCCATCTTTCGGAACAACAATATAAATTCCCAGCATGACAATACATAGTGCCATAGCCAGACCGGCAATCTTCATTTCTTCCATATGCTTCATAGCCATTATCTCCTGTCGTTTTTTTGTATTATAGCACAGAACAGAACAGATTTGTAAAAACAGAATCTATTTATTTTGCTTTTTCATAATAGACATGATTCTTTTCAGTGTTTATAATAAAATACATAAATCACGCGAACCAATAATTATCATATAAAAGGTAACTTACAGAAAGGAGCATTTCCTATTATGAGCGATTGTATTACCACTTACACAGGCAGGCATTTTGATCCTCTTCATCCAGAAGAAGCACTTATCTGTATAGAAGACATTGCACATGCCCTTTCCCTTATCTGTCGCGGCAACGGCCACGTAAAGAGCTTTTTCTCTGTAGGACAGCATTGTATCCTCTGTGCCAGAGAAGCAGCTGCCCGCAGCTATTCCAGCCGCCTGATTCTTGCTGCACTTCTTCATGATGCCAGTGAATGCTACATGTCAGATGTCCCAAGACCTTTCAAAAAAAGTCTCACGGATTATCTGAAACAGGAAGAAAAACTTCTTAAAGTTATTTACCGAAAGTATCTGGGTTTCGCTCTTTCCCAAGAAGAGGACATGAAACTGAAATCCATAGATAACGACCTTCTCTGGTATGATCTGAAATATCTTCTTGGTGAGACTCCGGCAGAACCGAAACCTACGATCCATATCACAGTTGATTATACAGTACTTCCATTTAAAACAGTGGAAGAGGAGTATTTGAAGCTTTTCAGACAGATTTCTTCCCGGATTGGACAGTAGCTACGACAGAAACTTATAAAAACAAAGGGTGAACAACTATGAAACGATTAATTTTTCATGTTGATGTAAACAGTGCTTTCCTTTCCTGGGAAGCTGTACGAAGAATAAAAGAAGGCCTTCCGGATCTCCGTGAAATTCCTTCCTGTATCGGTGGAGATCCACAGAAACGGACCGGCATTGTGGTAGCAAAATCTATCCCTGCAAAAAAATATGGCATTCAGACAGGTGAGCCAATGGCCATGGCTCTGCGTAAATGTCCCGGCCTTGTCACAGTTCCATCTGATTTTGAGCTTTACGACAAATATTCCCGGGCTTTTAAAGCAATCTGCGCATCCTATGCACCTGTAATGGAATCTTTTTCCATTGATGAGGTATTTCTCGATATGACCGGAACTTCTTTTATATATCCAGATCCTGTTGCAACTGCCTGCGAAATCAAAGATAAAATCCATAACGAACTTGGTTTTACTGTAAATGTAGGAATATCCACAAACAAGCTTCTGGCAAAAATGGCTTCTGATTTTGAAAAACCGGATAAGGTCCATACGCTGTTCCCAGATGAAATCCCTGTAAAAATGTGGCCGCTGCCAGTGAGGGATCTGCTTTTCCTCGGAAAATCCTCAGAGCAGAAACTTATAGATGCAGGAATTAAAACCATCGGAGACCTGGCCCATGAAAATAAATCCAAGATCCAGCAGCTTCTGGGCGACAAAGCAGGCCAGCAGCTTTATCAGTATTCCAGAGGCCTGGACGATTCTCCGGTAAAATCCCAGCCTGACGAAGCAAAAGGTTTCAGCGTAGAAACAACATTTAATGATGATATTGTTTCTCTTGAAAAGATTTTTCCTATCCTGCTGGAACAGTGTGATGTCCTGGCAACCCGCATGCGCCGTAAAAAGAAAAAGTGCACCTGCATATCCGTAACCTTCCGCACCCTGGATTTCAGGAATAAATCTCATCAGATGAAACTTGCCAATGCCACAGATATCACAGATGAAATCTACACAGATGCCCGGAATCTTTTTCGGGAATCCTGGAAAGGCCAGCCTCTCCGCCTGATCGGAGTATCCCTGACAGGGCTTACCGACGATTCCTTTGAACAGCTGTCTTTCTTTGAAGACACCCGTGAAAAAGAACGCCGCCAGAAGCTTGATGCGGCTCTGGATTCTATCAGAATAAAATTCGGCAATGACAAAGTCACCCGTGCCAGTCTTATGAACAGCAATACACGCATTGGACGGAAAGCCAGAGCACAGATGGAAAATGAGAGGGAATGAAGCATTAAAAAGGGGAATCTATCCAAAACAGATTCCCCTGATTTTACGTTGTTTAATATCATTTATTCTTATATAAAAACAACATCAATATTCAATTTTATTATAATGCGCTGACAATCTTATCCTGATATGTAGCAGGAACTTCTTCCTTATCCAGTGACATACTGATAATAAAGGAAACCTTAAATTTCTCACCAATGGCACTTAACTGATCCAGTGTTTCTGTTGCATCCTTACCTTCAAGCTTTGCTGTTGTAAGGAAGCTATCCAGGTAAATCTGCTCCAGATCATGATCCTGTGAAAGGATACCACAGATAAATCCTACGAATTCGTCAGCATTCTTAACAGGAAAACCGGAAACGTCAATAAGACGAACCTTGTTATTCAGTTCATACATGTGTTTAGTGCTTTTGTCTAAGTAAACAATACTACCGTTTGCATCCTTTACAGCTCCGTTTACTTTGTCTAACAGTACTTTTGTTTTTCCTTTGCCTTTCTTTCCTACGATCAGTTCAACCATTCTGTTTTCCTCCTTAGACACATATAATAATTTTGAATAAAATTGCTATTAATATGTTTCATATTATAGTGCATTATGACCGAAAATACAAGAGGATTTTTAAAAATTCTGGCAATTTTTCATTGAAGACAATTATTATTAATTTGCCTGTTCTCTTGTCACGACAAATTCCGGATCAGCTGTTTCAGGAGAACATCCGAAACTGAAAACCGGAAGTAATTGACATGATTTTTCGGATATGTTATGCTTATATAGATTTTGAAAGACAAAAAAGAGTCTTTTCAAAGCAATTATTTTGGATCACTCCATTTGGAGTTAAGGCCATACGGACAGCCGGGTCCACTGCCGCTGATGGTAACTTTGGTTGCCTTATTGATTGAGTTAGAAGCTCAAATTTTATAAGTTGGTTCCTTTGATAACCGTCATGCGCCTGTTGCGCAGACTTGTGAAACGGTCAATAAGAGTAGTAAAAGTATGATTGCTATATAGACTCTGACATATATTATCCTGATTCTGATTTCATGTAAATATGAGGGTTTTCATATTATATGTGCAATGAAAACATAATCTGGAAAAATGATCTAAGCAGGTTTACGGTTTTGTATCGGCCTGCTTTTTTTGTGCAGATAAAGGAACTGGAAATGGAGAAGCAATGAACAGAAGTCGTTTTAAACTGGACCAGAATCACGCACCAATTCATGAAGCTCTGGAAAAATTCCTGCGTATGAGGGTGGTACCCTTCGATGTGCCGGGACATAAAAGAGGAAGAGGGAATCCTGAGCTTACTGAATTTCTGGGACAAAAATGTGTAGGTGTGGATGTAAACAGCATGAAGCCGCTCGATAATCTCTGTCATCCCGTATCTGTGATCCGTGAAGCAGAAGAGCTGGCAGCAGATGCCTTTGGAGCCGCTCATGCATTTCTTATGGTTGGAGGAACTACAAGCTCAGTACAGACTATGGTGCTAACTGCCTGTAAGAGGGGAGATGAGATCATTCTTCCCCGTAATGTCCATAGAAGTGTGCTGAATGCGCTGGTTCTGTGTGGAGCAATCCCGGTCTATGTGAATCCGGAGGTGGATCAGAGACTTGGGATTTCCCTTGGAATGCAACGTGAACAGGTGGCAAAAGCAATTAAGGAGCATCCGAATGCGGTGGCTGTGCTGGTCAACAATCCCACCTATTATGGAATCTGCAGTGATCTTCGCGCGATTGTGCGTATGGCTCATGAAGCGGGAATGCTGTGTCTGGCAGATGAAGCACATGGGACTCATTTTTATTTTGGCGGAGGTCTGCCGGTTTCGGCAATGGCAGCTGGTGCAGATATGGCGTCTGTATCTATGCATAAAAGCGGTGGAAGCCTGACCCAGTCAAGTCTTCTTCTTACAGGACCGGGTGTCCATGCAGGTTATGTTCGTCAGATCATCAATCTGACCCAGACCACCTCCGGCAGCTATCTTCTGATGTCAAGTCTTGATATTTCACGTCGGAATCTTGCACAGCGGGGACGCCAGATTTTCCATCAGGTAGCAGATATGGCAGAGTATGCAAGGGAAGAGATCAATGCTATTGGCGGCTATTACGCATTTGGAAAGGAACTGGTGAATGGAGATTCGGTTTTTGATTTTGACATTACGAAATTAAGTGTACATACCCTGGATATCGGACTTGCAGGAATCGAGGTTTACGACATACTGAGAGATGAATATGACATTCAGATCGAATTTGGTGATATCGGAAATATTCTGGCTTATCTGTCGATCGGCGACCGTGCCCAGGAAATAGAACGGCTGGTAAGTGCTCTTGCGGAGATCCGCAGGCGATTCCAGAAGGATAAATCAGGATTACTGGATCAGGAATATATCGATCCGCAGGTAGTGACAAGTCCCCAGGAAGCTTTTTATGCTGAAAAATGCAGCCTTCCTCTCAGAGAAACAGAAGGCAAGGTATGCAGCGAATTTGTAATGTGTTATCCTCCTGGAATCCCGATTTTGGCTCCGGGGGAACGAATCACACCGGAAATCCTGGATTATATTGAATATGCCAAGGCAAAAGGATGCAATATGACAGGGCCGGAAGATCCGGATATATTGCGTTTAAACGTACTGGCAGGGAGGTAAATAAATGGAAATGTGGTTTTCGGAATTTCATACACCGGATGTAAAGCATAGTATCCGGGTAAATCGTCAGCTTTACTCAAAGCAGAGCGACTATCAGAGAATTGATATTTTTGAGACACCGGAATTTGGCAGGGTACTCACACTTGACGGCAATGTAATGCTCACAGAGCGCGATGAATTTATTTATGACGAGATGATCACTCATGTACCTATGGCTATTCATAAAGAAGCTAAGGATATTCTTGTGATCGGAGCAGGAGACGGCGGAGTTGTACGTGAATTGACCAGATATGACCGTGTCAGCCATATTGATCTGGTAGAGATGGATCCTATGGTAGTAGAAGCCTGTCGCGCATATCTTCCGGGAAATGCCTGCAGGCTGGATGACAGAAGAGTGCATCTTCATTATGAAAATGCGTTGAAATATATACGCAGCTGTGAAAACAAATATGACCTTATTATTGTGGATTCCTCTGACCCCTTTGGCCCGTCAGAGGGATTGTTCACCCGTGAATTTTACGGAAACTGCTATAATGCGCTGAAGGCAGATGGAATCATGGTTAATCAGCAGGGAAGTCCTTTTTATTCAGAGGATGCCCATGCCATGCAGCGCAGTCACAAAAGAATTGCCAGCACTTTCCAGATCAGTCGTGTTTACCAGGCACATATTCCTACCTTTGCTGCCGGATACTGGCTGTTTGGCTTTGCAAGCAAAAGATACCATCCTGTGGATGATCTGGATTCGGAGGCATGGAATGCACTGAATCTTCGCACCCGTTACTATACGACAAGGCTTCACAGAGGCGCTTTTTATCTTCCGGCTTTTCTGGAGGAAATGCTTCAGGAGGTGGAGGGCTGACTTATGATCTTACCAAATATTGAAAATTTTATCGGTTGTGACAGCAGCTTTGAGGAAGCGGAAATCGTTCTTTACGGAGCTCCCTTTGATTCAACCACAAGCTTTCGTCCGGGAGCAAGGTTCGGTCCTTCTGCTATTCGCCATGAAAGCTTTGGACTGGAAACCTACAGCCCTTATCAGGATCGTGACCTTATGGATATCCATGTATTTGACAGTGGAGATCTGGAGCTTTGCTTCGGCAGCAGTGAAAAGGCGCTTGCTGATATACAGGATCGTGCAGAGGAAATCCTAAAGTCAGGAAAAATGCCTCTGCTTCTGGGGGGAGAGCATCTGGTGACACTGGCTGCTGTGAGAGCTGCCGCAGAGAGATATCCGGGACTTCATGTTATTCATTTTGATGCTCACGCAGATTTAAGAGACGATTATCTTGGTGCCCGTTTAAGCCATGCGTGTGTTATCCGCAGATGCTACGATATTCTTGGAGATGGACGGATACATCAGTTTTGTATTCGAAGTGGGGAAAGAGAAGAATTCCGATTTGCAAAGGAGCATACAGATTTTCATCCCTTTACTTTTGAAGGTCTGGAAGAAACAGTAGAGGAACTGGCCAGGAAGCAGGTTCCGGTATATTTTACCATTGATCTGGACTGCCTGGATCCGTCTGTATTTCCGGGAACCGGTACACCGGAGGCAGGAGGCGTAAGCTTTCTTGAATTGCTCGCTGCCATCCGGAAGGTATCAGAATTAAATATTGTGGCAGCAGATGTCAATGAACTGGCGCCTATGTTGGATCTGAGCGGTGTTTCCACTGCTACAGCATGTAAGGTAGTCAGGGAACTGCTGCTGGCATTGGCAAAATAAAAACAGTTAACCAGTTAATTATAAAAAAGGAGACAAAAAAACATGAGCAGAGTACTTGTAATCGGCTGCGGTGGAGTAGCCAGTGTAGCAATTCAGAAATGTTGTCAGGCAGATACTGTATTTACAGAACTGTGTATAGCAAGCAGGACAAAAGAAAAATGTGATGCACTTGCCCTGAAGCTGGAGGGAAAAACAAAAACAGTTATTACCACCACAAGGGTGGATGCAGATGATGTAAACCAGCTGATCCAACTGATCAATAATTACAAACCGGATCTGGTAATGAATATTGCACTTCCGTACCAGGATCTGACCATTATGGATGCATGCCTGGCATGTGGCGTAAACTATATGGATACGGCAAACTATGAGCCAGAAGATACTGATGATCCCAAATGGCGTGCTATTTATGAAAAACGCTGCAAGGAAGCAGGATTTTCCGCATATTTTGATTATTCCTGGCAGTGGGCATACAGGAAGAAATTTGAGAAAGCAGGACTTACTGCACTTCTTGGCTGCGGCTTTGACCCGGGTGTTACCCAGGCATATTGTGCATATGCATTAAAGCATGAGTTTGACCAGATCGATACTATTGATATTCTGGACTGCAATGGAGGAGACCACGGATACGCATTTGCAACAAACTTTAATCCGGAAATCAATCTTCGTGAGGTAAGTGCACCCGGAAGCTACTGGGAGAATGGACATTGGGTGGAAATTCCTCCGATGGCTATCAAGAGGGAATATGATTTTGATCAGGTTGGTGATAAAGATATGTATCTTCTGCATCACGAGGAAATCGAGTCCCTTGCCCAGACAATTCCGGGAGTAAAGAGAATCCGTTTCTTTATGACCTTCGGACAGAGCTATCTGGATCACATGCGCTGCCTGGAGGATGTTGGAATGCTTTCCACTACTCCGATCAACTATAATGGACAGGAAATTGTTCCTATTCAGTTTTTGAAGGCTCTTCTCCCGGATCCGGCAAGCCTTGGCCCCCGTACCAAAGGAAAAACAAATATTGGCTGCATTTTCACCGGGGTAAAGGATGGAAAAGAGAAAACCTATTATATTTATAATGTTTGCGACCACCAGGAATGCTATAAGGAGGTCGGAAGTCAGGCGATCAGCTATACTACAGGCGTTCCGGCTATGTGTGGGGCACTGATGATGCTTACCGGAAAATGGATCCGCCCGGGAGTGTACACAGTAGAAGAATTTGATCCGGATCCGTTCCTGGAAGCACTTGACAAATATGGACTTCCACGCAGCGAAAATCATGATCCGGAGCTGGTGGATTGATGGAAAGAACAGATATAAGACCACCCTTTGCAGCGTCCGGTGGAGTTATTCCGCCGGAATTCCGGAAGATCAAAACACCTTGTTATGTTCTTGATGAAAAGGCAATTATAAAAAATGCAGAATTAATGGGAAATATTGCAAAAAGAACAGGCTGCAAAATGCTCCTAGCGCAAAAGGCTTTCAGCAATTATGACTGCTATCATCTTTTGGAACCTTATCTGACAGGAACGGAAGCAAGCGGACTGTACGAAGCCAGGCTTGGTGCCCAGGAGATGCCAGGAAAAGAGGTACATGTATTTTGTGCCGGATATCGTGAAGATGAATTTGATGAGCTGCTTTGCTTTGCAGATCATATAGTTTTTAATTCACCTTCCCAGCTCCTTCGCTTTGGAAAAAGAGCGAAGGAGGCCGGGAAAAGTGCAGGGCTTCGGATCAATCCGGAATGCTCTACCCAGGAGGGACATGCTATTTATGATCCCTGTGCCCCGGGAAGCCGCATGGGTACCACAAGAGCGCAGTGGGAAGCTGCTGTGAAAAAGTATCCGGAGCTGATCGGATTATTGGATGGTATTCATTTTCACACTCTTTGTGAACAGGACTCCTCTGATCTGGAAACTACTCTTGCAGCAGTGAAAATGAAATTCGGAGATCTGATTTCTCAGGTAAAATGGCTGAACCTGGGAGGAGGACATCATATTACAAGACCAGGCTATGATATTGCACGGCTTGAGAAGTGCATCAGGGCAGCAAAGGAAGAATGGAAGGTGGATGTTTACCTGGAACCGGGAGAGGCATGGGCCTTAAATGCCGGATTCTTTTTGACGACTGTTCTGGATGTGCTGCAAAATGGTGATACCCGGCTTGCAATTCTGGATGGAAGTGCTGCCTGTCATATGCCGGATGTTCTGGAAATGCCTTACCGTCCTCCACTTCTTGGAGCTGATGAACCAGGAAAAAATGTAGTCACAGTCCGCCTCGGAGGACCAACCTGCCTGTCAGGAGATAATATAGGAGATTACAGCTTTCCGGAGCCGTTGGCATACGGAGATATTCTCATGTTCGGTGATATGGCCATTTATACAACCTGCAAAAACAATACCTTTAATGGAATGCCTTTGCCTGATATATGGCTTAGACATGGTGATAAAACTATGGAGCGTCTGACAGATTTTGGGTATGAAGATTTTAAATACAGACTTGGACGCCGCAGGAAATAATTTGTTACTGTTCACTGGCAATATACCGCGAGGTGTTTTTTGTGAGCAGGGCATAGCTTTCTGGATTTTGTATCTTTTTCATTTCTGTGATATACTTGGAAAAGACTAAATATACAGGAGAATTTCATATGAATCAATTACTGGAAAAAATCAGACAAAAAGACTCATCTGCATTCACTCACAGTGGCAAATTCCATGCAGATGATGTTTTTTCTGCCGCACTGCTTTTATATCTGAATCCTGAGATCACAATCATCCGCGGAAATAAGGTTCCCGATGATTACAAAGGACTTGTTTTTGATATTGGAAGAGGTCAGTATGATCACCACCAGAAAGACAGCCGGGTACGTGAAAACGGAGTGCCTTATGCAGCATTTGGTCTTCTCTGGGAAGCACTTGGAGCAGAGATCCTGGGAGCGGAACTGGCAGAGAAATTTGACGAATCGTTTGTACAGCCGCTGGACAATAACGATAACACAGGAGAGAAGAACGAGCTCGCCACACTGATCGGAAATTTTAATCCTAGCTGGGATTCCAAAGACAGCAATGACCAGGCGTTTTTCCAGGCGGTCAGTGTTGCAGGAATGATCCTGGAAAACAAATTCGAGCGGTATCGCGGTAATGAACGGGCTGATAAACGTGTGGAAGAGGTTCTTGAAGAACACCAGAGAGCCCTGAAAACCGGAGATACACCGGCCGAAAATACCAATATCCTTGTACTCCCGGAATTTATCCCCTGCCAGAAAAGACTTTCCGAGACCAGCATTGCGTTCGTAATTTTTCCATCCAACCGCGGCGGCTACTGCATCCAGCCTCAGAAAAAAGAATACTCCATGAACTATAAATGCAGCTTTCCTTCTCAGTGGCTGGGTCTTGAAGGTGAGGAGCTTATTGCTGCCACAGGTCTTGAAAGCGCGGTCTTCTGTCATAAAGGTGGGTTTCTTATGACCTGTGGCACATTGGAGGATTCTTTGCGCGCATGTAGAAGTAGTCTTGCAGCATTTCACGAGGAAGCGGTGATCGTAAGCCTTGGTGGAAGCGCAGAAACTGATTATCTGTTGCAGAATCTGCCTGATCTTAGCCGTGCCAAAATTATTCATCTAACTGTCCCGGAACTACCGGAATTAACCATGGAGGGCAGCTATTGCGAAATAGTCATGGAGAAATCCCGGTGGAAAAGCCATATCAAAGATCAGATAAAACAGATCCTCAAATACAAGCCAGAAGCTGTTTTTGCAGGTGATGACATGTTTTCCCTGTACCCAATCGTACATGCGCTGCGAAAAAAGCATGTTCCGGTTCTTACAGCAATAGAAAAAGACGGTCGGAAACTACTGATTCGGATTCCCTCTGGTTCCTGACTGCATAATATAAATCATTTCAAACTATAAAATACAGAAAGAAGGTTTTATATATGCGTGAAGAAAAATTCAAAATGGAACGTCAGGGGCTGATTCAGGTAGGAGATAAGGTTAAAATTTCCGAATTTTTGTCAGCCACCAATTACAGCTACATCATCGAACCGGCTGTTGCCATGTCCGGCTGCTATAAGAATGCAGACCGTATCAAATCCTCAGAAGGAATCGTCAAAAGTATCGAACATACTCCCCGTGGCTTTATTGTAACAGCAGAATTTGATGAATAAATGTCTTAAAATCCGGCAGTCGACAATCTGCCGGATTTTTCATTGAAAAACTATCTAATTGTTTCTGGATTATTTGGTGAAAATCTGGTATTATAAAGAAGATATTTGTGCAATTTCTCTAATTATCAGGAAATTGTAAATTTTTAAAACAGAGGTGTAATATTATGAGCTGGTACAACGAAGCAATCTTCTATCATATTTATCCACTTGGACTCACAGGCTCCCCGAAGGAAAACGATTACGGAACCCCTGTACATCGACTGAACACACTACTGCCGTGGATCGACCACATCAGGGAAATCGGCTGTACTGCCTTATATATTGGTCCGCTTTTTGAGAGTGTAGGACATGGCTATGAGACAACAGACTACAAGAAACTGGACTCCCGTCTTGGAACCAATGAAGATCTTACAAACTTTGTGAAAGCATGTCATGACAAAGGCATCCGTGTAATCTTTGACGGCGTATTCAACCATACAGGCCGTGATTTCTTTGCATTCAGGGATATCCAAAAGAACCGTGAACATTCTCCGTATGTAAACTGGTATTGCAATGTCAATTTTGGCGGAAACACCGAGTACAACGATGGTTTTTCCTACGAAAACTGGGGCGGATACAATCTTCTTGTTAAGCTGAACCAGCGTAATCCGGAGGTACAGAATTATATCTGCGATGTGATCCGTTTCTGGGTTTCTGAATTTGATATTGACGGAATCCGTCTTGATGCTGCGGATGTCCTTGATTTTGATTTCATGCGCATTCTTCGCCACACTGCTGACGAAGTAAAAAAGGATTTCTGGCTAATGGGAGAGGTTATCCACGGAGATTACAGTCGCTGGGTAAACGGCCAGACCCTTCACAGCGTAACAAATTATGCCCTTCATAAAGCTCTTTACAGCGGACATAATGACCACAACTATTTTGAAATCGCCCACACAGTAAAATATCTTCAGAATATGGGTGATCTGGATCTCTACAATTTTGTGGACAACCATGATGTAGAGAGAATATATACAAAACTTCAGAACAAAGCACATTTTGCTCCGGTACATGTGCTGCTTTATACATTACCCGGAGTCCCAAGTATTTACTACGGATCAGAATTCGGCATTGACGGAAAGAAAGAAAAATTCTCCGATGCCAGCTTAAGACCTGCTCTGAACCTTGATGATTACGCAGATTCCACTACAAAGAATCCATGTACAGCACTGATCGCAGCTCTTGGAAAAGTCCGTCAGGGAACTCCTGCATTAAGCTATGGTTCCTATGCAGAGCTGGCTCTTACAAACCGCCAGTTTGCTTTTGCAAGAGATCTGGATGGCATGCGTGTGATCGTCACAGTAAATAACGATGACAGCGATGCAGAAATGAATCTTCCAACAGGAAGCGCACCGGAATACGTAGGCGCACTCACCGGCCAGAAAGTTTCCGCCCAGGGTGGACGGATCCGTGTCCGTGTTGCAGCAAACAGCGGTGAGATCTGGCTTCCGGCCGGAGATATGCCGGAATACAAGCCAGTCCGGACAGAAATCCCGGAAATGACTGCAGCAAAAGAGGAAATCACTGCACCTGAGGCAGAAGAGAACCAGACTGCTGAAAATGGCACTGTAACAGAAGCTGTCCCGGAAAAAGAAGTTTCAAACGCTGAAAATACAGATAAAGCTTCTGACAATACAGCAAACTCAGCGGATGTTCCGTCAACTCCTGAAGCAGAATCCTCCAATCCACAGGAAACGGAAACGGTCACTGCGCCAAATCCGCACAAAACACCAGAAGAAATGACAGTAGGCGAACTTCAGGCTGCTATCCTTGCAAAAATGGCAGGAAACGGACCCGTAGATGACCAGATGAAAAAGACCGTATACGACAACATCTGGCATGATTCTCTTGTAAACTGGCTGAAGAGCTTCCGATAGGAAAAGAATAATAAAGTAAGATTCCATAAAAAACAAGGCAATCCGATCATATCTTATGCGGTGAGCCTTGTTTTTTGTGAAAACAGATATTTATTTTACATAATATATATTATGTATAGTTATGATCCTGTTTTTCTGTAATTTAGGAGAACAAAAAAACAGCAGAGATTTCCAACTTAAATAGGTCAGAAATCCCCACTGCTTTTATCATTCTGTTTATTATCTCTCATCAAAAGGTACAAAATCTGCATGATGCCCCACATACTTATAAGCAGGACGGATAATCTTATTGGCACTAATCAGTTCTTCCAGACGATGTGCACTCCAGCCAGGCATACGTGCGATGGCAAAGATCGGAGTAAAAAGTTCTTCCGGAATACCAAGCATTGAGTAAACGAAGCCACTGTAGAAGTCAACATTTGCGCAAACATTTTTGAACAGCTTTCTGTGTTCCATGACCAGTTTTCCGGCAATACCCTCAACCTTATCATAGAGCTTAAATTCATCTATCATTCCTTTTTCCTCTGCAAGAGCCTGTGCAAAACGTTTCAGGATCACTTCTCGCGGATCGGAGAGTGTATAAACTGCATGTCCCATACCATAGATCAGACCTGCATGATCAAATGCTTCTTTATTCAGTATTTTCTGCAGATATGCTGTGATCTCCTCATCACTTTCCCAGTCCTTTACATTGGCCTTCAGATCTGTAAACATGTTCTGGACCTTCAGGTTGGCGCCACCATGACGCGGTCCCTTCAGTGAACCGATGGATGCAGAGGTAGAAGAATAGCTGTCTGTTCCGGAAGATGTTACTACATGTGTGGTAAAAGTAGAGTTATTACCACCGCCGTGCTCTGCATGAAGTACAAGTGCGATATCAAGGACCTTGGCCTCAAGCTCTGTATAATTGCCGTCCGGACGAAGCATCAGAAGGATATTCTCGGCAAGTGAAAGCCCCTTCTGCGGATTGCGGATAAAAAGTGTCTCGTCTTTACGGAAATGACGGTATGCGTGATAGGAGTAAACCGCGATTTCAGGAAGCTTAGCGATCAGTTCCAGAGACTGGCGGAGTACATTCTCCACAGAAATATCTTCCGGGTTATCATCATATGTATAGAGAGCAAGTACGCAGCGCTCCATAGCATTCATAATATTGGCATTGGTTCCCTTCATGACAACGTCACGGACAAAACGTCCTCCCAGATCCTCCATGTCAGAAAGAAGCTCAAGAAATCTGGAAAGCTCTTCCTTGCTGGGAAGCTTACCGAAAATCAGAAGATAGATCGTCTCCTCAAAACCAAAACGTCTGTCCTTCAGTCCGTTTACGATATCCTGCACATCGATTCCCCGGTAATACAATGCACCGTCTGCAGGAATACGTCTGCCATTGACCAGCTTATAGCCGGTAACATCGGAAATCTCAGTAAGACCTGTGAGAACACCTTTACCTGCGGAATCACGAAGTCCTCTTTTTACATCGTATTCCACATAAAGGTTGGGATCGATGTGATGATTCTCTACCAGTTCCTTTTCAAAGAATTTCATTCTGCCTTTCAGCTGTTCGGAGTCCTCCAGACTCATCATTTCATGCTTTTTTTCCATAATTTTTTCCTCGTTTCCCCATTGTATATTAAAAAACACTGATACAGTTAAGATTGGTTACATCTTTGTAATCAGTGTTCGGGTATGGCATACATTTGTGTTTACCTGGTTAATAATTCTACAGTAAAAGTTTCGAAAATGCAAGAGGGTATTTCTTTTTTTCGTGTATAAATATTCATAATATGACCTAATTCATCTATTATTACATTTATTCATCAAAATCCGTCTGGTTTCCACAACGAATCTATGTTATGATTATTCCGTAATTTTTCTTATAATAGTAGTTTGTTTCACATCGGACTGCTGCCGCCTATCTCTTTCACTTGCTGTCGGAATCGGATTCACCACAGCAAGTAAGAGCGGGATCTGGGATATTTTCCCGTCGATCATACAGTCCGTTTTTGCGCAAAATGTAGTTGCTGTTGTATATTTATCATATCCATTGTTTTAAGCTGTATCCTGCCTGAAAACATGGACATTGAAAAGATCAAGGAATAGGGATGTAAAAATGTTTAAAATTCTCATTGCGGAAGATGACCTGGAACTCCGCCAGCTTTTCCAGCATGTCCTCTTAAAAAACGGTTATACAGTAAAAGGGGTCTCTGACGGGCAGGAAGCGCTGGATGCCCTGGAAAAAGATTATTACGATCTGATCATTTCGGACATAATGATGCCCAACATGGATGGCTATGAACTGGTCCGCTCACTCAGAGATGCCGGAGATTCCATTCCTGTACTTATGGTCACTGCCAAAGATGCTTTTGATGATATGCGTATGGGATTTCTGTCCGGTACCGATGATTATATGGTAAAACCGGTCAATATCAATGAACTGGTTTTGCGGGTAGGTGCACTTCTCCGCAGAGCACAGATGATCAATGAGCGGAAACAGCGAATCGGAGATACCATTTTGGAGTGCGATTCCCTGACGGTCTCCACCTCCTCGGAAAGTATGGTACTTCCTCAGAAAGAATTCATGCTCTTATATAAGATGGTTTCTTTTCCGGGAAAAATCTTTACCCGGCAACAGCTTATGGATGATATCTGGGGATATGATTCCGCAAGCGATGCCCACACAGTAGATGTCCACATTGGAAGGCTTCGGGAACGCTTTCGCGATAATCCGGATTTTAAGATCGTGACGATCCGTGGAGTTGGATATAAGGTGGTAAAGGCATGAAAAAGAAACTCTTCATAAATTTAAGCATTCGTTTACGTTTTATCTTTATGATCATGTTGGAGCTTGTATGTGTATCTCTGATATCCTGGCTTGTTATGGATGTACTGCATATTTCAGCTGTTCCGAACATCGTATGGATCATCCTGGCCAGCGTGACCGCAGGGGGTGTCCTTAACAACTTTCTCAGTATCCGGTATTTCGGTCCTGTACTAAAGCTGAAAAAAGCCATGCAACAGGTTGCTGAAGGCGATTTTTCCGTCCGACTGGAAACGGAAAAGCAAATGAAGGAAATCCGGGATATTTATTCTAATTTCAACCTGATGGTCCAGGAACTGGAAGCAACGGAGATTCTGCAGACAGACTTTGTTTCCAATGTTTCCCACGAATTCAAAACTCCCATCAGTGCTATTGAGGGTTATGCAACTCTGCTGCAGGATGATGACATGCCTATATCAGAAGAGCAGGAGCAGTACATCAGCAAAATTCTTTTTAACACCAGAAGGCTTTCCCACCTGGCAGGAAATATCCTGCTGCTGTCCAAGATCGAACACCAGTCGATCCAGACCCGTCAGAACTGGTACCGTCTGGATGAGCAGATCCGACAATCCATTGTTATGATGGAACCGAAATGGTCAGAAAAAGAAATTGAATTTGATGTGGACATGATGGATGTGGAGTATCTTGGAAACGAAAATCTCATCTGTCATGTATGGGACAATCTGCTTTCCAATGCTATCAAATTCAGTCCCTATGGTGGTACGATCTATATCCGGATGATGCCGGAAGGAGAAAAGATCCGTTTTTCCATAGAAAACGAAGGCCCCCAGATCAGTGAATACTCCATGAAACATATCTTTGACAAATTTTACCAGGGCGACAGTTCCCATAAACAGGAGGGAAACGGTCTTGGACTTGCCCTTGTAAAACAGATCCTGAACCTGTGTAAGGGAACCGTTTCCGTGGAAAATATTCCCGGAAGCGGCTGTCGTTTTACTGTTATACTGTAAAACAAATATTTTACACATATCCATAAAACCCAAAAACAGCGGACACCTTATTTTTCATGAGGTTCTTCCGTTGTTTTTTATTTTATATAAAATTTTTCATAAACTTCAACAATTGTTGAGAAACAGTTGATGTTAAGTTGCAGATCATCTTTTAAAGTATAGGATAGTTATTTATGAAAAAATACAGGAGATATGGACTATGTTATTAAAAAAAGCACCTGCCTACCGGAAAGCAGAAAAGGAAGATTTTTCAATAATCCGGGAATTTATCCGAAGAAATTATAAAGACCGCTGGGAGTTTGAGGAAACACATACCGAAAAACGTCTGACCAGACTTTTCTTTTACACCTATATGATATACAGAGATAGCGTTACCGTGGCAACCTACCGTGATCAGGTAGTTGGGGTGCTCATTACCGGTAAAGAATCTCATGGCCATTTTGCCCCGGTTTTCCGTTTGAAAAAAGGCTATCATTTCCTGCGCCTGAAGTTTACTAAGGAAGGCCGGAAGAATCTGGAGCATTTTAACAAACTTCAGGATATGAAAAAACAATTGACTGTTTCCCCGGAGAAACCGACTCCCGGAAATATCCTCTTTCTTTATGTAAGCAAAGATTACCGCAGAAACGGAATCGGTACCGGGCTTCTCAAACAGATTTCAACAGAGAAGGATACGGATTATTCCATATATATGGACCAGTTGGATCAAAGAACCTTTATGGAAAGTCATGGTTTCGTAAAGAAAAACGAGGTTTCCCAGATGCGGGAGCTGAACAAAAAACGCTTCCGGGAAAGTGTAGCTCTTTATAAAAAAGAACCGCGTTGCGAAACACATTCATAAATTACGCAGGAGATAAATGGAAAATGAAAAAAATTGGAATCATGGCTGACAGCCACAGTGGCATTTTAAAACAAGAAGCAGAGGAACTGGATATTCATGTCCTTCCCATGCCTTTTTATCTGAATGGAGAACTGTTTCATGAAGACCTGGATTTTTCCAGAAAAGGATTTTATGAGAAGCTGCGTGAGGGAGCAAATGTTTCAACTTCACAACCTTCCCCACAGGAAGTTATGGAAATGTGGGACGAAATGCTTTTATCTTATGATCAGATCCTCTACATTCCGTTGAGCAGTAGTTTAAGCGGTTCCTGCATGACTGCTGCCGCCTTGTCTCAGGAACCGCAATATAAAAACAAGGTGTTTGTAGTAGATAACGGGCGTGTTTCCACACCCCTTCACCGTTCCATTCTGGATGCGATAGACCTGGTGGAAGATGGATATACAGCACCGCAGATCAAGGATATTCTGGAAGCTTCCCGTGAAAAAACCGTGATCTATGTCGGCTTAAGCACACTGGAATATCTGAAAAAAGGAGGCCGTATCAATACCACCACAGCACTTGCCGCAAATCTTCTCAATATCAAACCGGTTATGAAATTTGGAACCGGTAAACTGGATGTTTTTCAGAAATGCAGAGGCATGAAAAAATCAAGAAAAGCTATGATTGATGCCATGCACAGAGAACTGGAAACAACTTTCAAAAAAGAATATGACGCCGGAAAAGTATATCTTATGGCTGCATCCAGCAGCACTGCGGAAGTTACCGCAGACTGGATCTCTCAGATCCGTGAAAGCTTTCCGGGAATGGATGTGATGTGTGACGATCTTTCTCTTGGACTTTCCTGCCATATTGGCCCGGACGGACTTGGAATCGGATGTTCCTGCATGCCTTTATAAAAAACGTCTCAATATTTTCTGCAAATAATCCAGGGTTGTGGTATGATATTGTTATCAATACATAACAGGCAGATTTTATCTGTTATTATAGCACTTCCAACCATTCATGTTCTGCACAGCTGAACTTGATGCAGTAATTTCTGGGAGTGCTATGATCAGAAGGGAGAAATTATCATGGCAAAAACAATTAAAGAATTAACACAGGATCTTCTTCAGGCACCATCTGCATGCAAAGAAGTAAAAGAAGCGGCACAGAATTATCTGGATGCGGCAGGAACTGAGAAAGAAGCAGATGCGGCAACTGCTTACGTAAAAGAGCTGGAAGCAGATATCATGCCCATCGACGGACTGATCTCTTTTGCAGGTTCTGACATGGGCGCACAGGTATTTGGCGCAGATGACGCAAAAAAGATCCTGGCTCATGCTGAGGAGATCAAAGCTTCCGGTGCAAAATACTGTGACTGCCCAGCATGTGCAGCCTGCGAAGCACTTCTGAACAAAAAAGCAGAAATTCTGAAGTAATCACATGGCCCAGTTTGAAATTGAGATCAAGCTTCCATTAAAGAATCCTAAGGAAACCCTGAAATTTCTGACAGATCAGGGATTTCAGGAGACAGCACAGATCCAGGAAGAAGATACCTATTTTAACAGTGTCTATCATGATGTAAAAAAACGTGATGAAGCACTGCGTATCCGAACAAGCACAGACTGCAGATCCGGTATTTCTAAGACTCAGATTAATTTTAAGGGGCCCAAACTGGATAAAATCTCCATGTCCCGAATGGAACTGGAAACAGAAGTATCCGATGCAGAAGTGCTTAAAAATATACTCATCCATTTGGATTTTTCTCCGGTAGCGTCTGTCATGAAAACGCGAAAGTATATGAAATGTGGCAGATTTACCGCCTGTCTGGATCAGGTAGAGGGACTTGGAGACTTTCTGGAGCTTGAGGTGATCGCAGAGCAGGAAAGTGAGCGGAAAGAAATTTTATCCAAAATGGAAGATCTGCTTGCCATATTGGGATATCACATGTCGGACACTGTACAGACTTCTTATCTCAGTATGCTTCCGAAAAAATTAAATAAAAATCTTTTTTAAACCAGCAGGAATATTTTCGTGTGAGTATCTAAGGTACAGAATACGGAAATGTTCCTGTTTTTTCTTTTCTTACAATTCTTCGGCGTTCCAAGTTTATCTACCATACTACAAATTCCACATCACAAAGCAACATCAAACCACATTCAATGTACATGTCATTACTATTGACCACTCGTGCTTTTTGTTGCTTTATGTTTATTTTTATGTGGTTTATTGAATATTTACAAGATTTTTTGCATTTTACATGTGGATTTGTTGATATTTTTTCAAAAAAGCCCTTTACAAATCCACATAATCGGGCATATAATAAAGTCACAAACAACAAGAAAACATATTGAAGCAATCGCAAACCCAACAACAAACCACATTTAAACACGGAGGAAATATATTATGAAAATTCTTGAGTCTAAATTCGTACAGGGCTTTATCAAAATGGCAGATGATGGATATAAGCAGGGATGGCATGAGAGAAATGGTGGAAACTTAAGCTATCGTCTGAAAGCAGAAGAAGTAGAGATGATCCGTCCACGACTGAACGCACCAGGAGAATGGACACCCATCGGTGTTGAGGTTCCGGGACTCGCAGGAGAATTTTTCCTGGTAACAGGAAGCGGCAAATATTTCCGTAATATCATCGTTGACCCTGAAGTATGTCTTGCGATCATTGAGCTTGACGAGACAGGAACCAACTACCGCATCCGCTGGGGACTTGTAGAGGGTGGAAGACCCACCAGCGAGCTCCCGACACATCTTATGAACCATGAAGTAAAGAAAAAGCTTACCAACGGCAAACATCGTGTTATTTACCATGCACATACGACCAATACCATTGCACTTACCTTTGTTCTTCCCCTTGATGATAAAGTATTTACCCGTGAACTCTGGGAATCCGCAACTGAGTGTCCGGTAGTATTTCCGGATGGTGTAGGTGTCATCGGATGGATGGTTCCAGGTGGAAGAGAAATCGCAATCAAAACCGCTGAACTGATGAAAAAATATGATGTGGTTATCTGGGCGCATCATGGTATGTTCTGCTCAGGCGAGGATTTCGACCTGACCTTCGGACTCCTTCATACCGTTGAAAAATCCGCAGAGATCCTGGTTAAGATCTTATCTATGGCTCCACAGAAGCTGCAGACTATCACACCGAATGACTTCCGCGCACTTGCAAAGGATTTCAAAGTAACTCTGCCGGAAGAATTCCTCTACGAGAAGAAATAAATTCTTCGGTTATAGTATTATATAACTGTATTCCTATCTGAAGCTTTATCGGAAACAACCAAATATTTGCTGATTTTTGCTGATAAATCTGTTATGATAAAAACATATCTGGTTTATCAGCAAATTAATTTCAGTAGAAAGGATATGGATAAAGGATGGAAGAATTATATAAAGCAATTGAAGAGAAGATTAAGGCAAGCGGTTATCCGCGAAAGATTTCCGGTGAGGAAGTTTACGATGACATCTGCGATCAGATCGATGGGAAAGAGAACGGAAGCTATGTGCTGCTTTCCAAGTTTGATGATGATGTGATCTTTGAATATCATATCACAATTATGGACAGTGAATTTAATCTGGGTGTTCTTACCATGCGTACTCCGGAGGGAGTATTTGAAACAGATTTTGATAAATAAATACCTGTTTTGATCGTAAATATAATTATAAAAATATAGAGGTAATTTACATAAAATATGTTATGTAAATTACCTCTATGCTATTTTTCTCAGTCCTCGCGAAGCCGTACTGCCTTAGCTGCCTGGCGCCGTCTGGCATCATCAAGGGCAGCGTAATGCTTCTTAGTAGTATTTACATCTTTATGTCCCAAAACATCTGCTACAAGATAAATATCACCCGTTTCCTGATATAGTGCTGTACCGTAGGTACTACGAAGCTTATGCGGGGTGATCTTTTTGGTGGTTGTGATCTCTCTGGCATATTTTTTGACCAGATTCTCGATAGCCTGAACACCGATCCGGCGACGTTGGGTAGAATAGAAGAGAGCGTGCTCATGGCCGGCCAGAGGAGTAATATTCTCCCTGACTTCCAGATATTTCTTCAATGCTTTTTCTACTTCAGGGCCAAAGTATACCACCATTTCATTTCCGCCTTTTCGGGTAACTTTGATTCCATTGTTTTTGAAATCTACATCTTCAACATCCAGCCCGACACATTCAGATACTCGGATCCCGGTACCAAGAAGGAGAGTGACAATAGCAAGATCTCTGTCCTTCGTTTTTTCATGATACATCCGTTTCTGCCCGGTCAGCGTATCTCCGCAGTGTTCAATATAATCCAGCAGCATGGCAACCTCATCAGTATCCAGACGAATAATATTCTTATCATGGATCTTGGGCACATCGATCAGAACAGACGGGTTGGTGGTGATCATTTCATGTTTATAATAGTAAGCATAAAAACTTCTTAAAGCAGAAATTTTTCGTTTGACACCACGTTCACCATTTGTTTCCGTTTTGGAAGAGTCCGCGGATTTATAAACTTTGAGAAATTCTTCATATTCCTCAAGATCAACAGCTTTGATCTGATCCAGAACATCAACTGTAAAATCAGACATATTTTTGTCTTTAAACATCGGATTCTGATCTAACAGAAACTGAAAAAATATACGAATGTCATATGCATAGGAAATTCTGGTTTTGGTTGTCGTCGTTGCATCAATCGCCCGGAAATAATCTCTGCAGAACGGAGGAAGTGTTTTTAAAACTTCTCGGAGTTTTAAAGTATTGTCAATGTCATTTTGTTCATGGTAAGTAATTTTGTTATCCATAAAAACTCCTTTATATGATGATTTAATACATAATTCGCAGGAAATACCTGAAATACCGGTTTAAAAGGTCAAAAGAAGTGGTTTCATCCCCATCTATATCTATACGACAAACCCGAGTTTTTCAAATAGATGGATAGTGAAAAAGCCACTTCTCACAGATTTCGCTGTTTTTCAGCCTTTAAGATGCTCATCAAAAATAACTGTAAATGGTCCGTCATTTTCTAATGAAACTTTCATGTCTGCTCCAAAAATTCCATGTTCTACGACCGATACCTGTTTTTTTGCTTCAGAAATAATATACTCATATAAACGATTTGCTTCATCCGGTGCTCCGGCTTCAATAAAACTTGGACGGTTTCCCTTTCGGCAGTTCGCGTACAATGTAAACTGTGAAACAAGAAGCAATTCACCATTTACATCAGCCAGGGATAAATTGGTTTTTCCGTTTTCATCCTCAAAAATGCGTAAACCAAGAAGTTTTTTCAGGTACCAGTCAGCATCTTCTTTGGTATCTTCACGGCCAACGCCTATGAGAACCAGAAATCCTTTCCCAATTTTTCCAACTGTTTCGCCGTCTACTTTAACCTCTGCGTGGTTCACACGCTGGATCACAAATTTCATATCTTCCTTTTCCTCCGTTTATCTTTCTGCTTTGACCGGAATCCTGCATATTTAGCCTGAATAAATTTGACCAGATATGCAAACATGCGTTTGATCTCGATCCATGCGCCTGACCAGAAGCTGTTATTCTCTCTGCTTACTGCAACTGCCTGCACCTTCGCTTTTGCTGCTGATTCCCTTACTGGCATGGGAAGTGCTTTTCCGGAAACCGGATCAACACAGTCGATATCCCTGTAAAACTCTGCATCTGCAGACATCTCTTTTTCATCAAGACTACGTCCGATCAATTTCCATACTGCAGCATTCAAAACTGCAAAAATCGGTACACCAACGATCATGCCGGGAACTCCGAACAGTCCGCCTCCGATCATAATTGCAACGATTACCATAAAACTTGATAATCCTGTAGATTCTCCTAGAATTTTCGGTCCCAGGATATTTCCGTCAAACTGCTGAAGAACCAGTATAAAAATCACGAAGTATAAACTCTGCAGGGGATCTACCAGTAAAATAAGAAGTGTACATGGAACAGCTCCCAAATATGGTCCGAAAAACGGAATAATATTAGTTACACCTACGATCACACTGACCAGGATCGCATATGGTGTTCCGATAATGGATGTTCCCACATAACATAATACGCCAATGATGGCTGAATCCAGAATCTTGCCACTGATAAAACCGCCAAATGTCTTATGTGTAAATCGCATGGCATGAACAAGAAAAGTTGCCCATTTTGCTGGAAGAACTGCATACGTGGCCATTTTTGCTTTGGCAATAAATCCCTCCTTATCTGCAAGGATGTAAAGCGATACGATTGCTCCGATCAGGAAATTCTTCAGGAAAACAAGAAGATCCAGAAAGCTTGCAGATATGTTCTTCATCATAGACTGCATCTGGGGAAGCAAAGTGTTCGTCAGATATTCCTGAAGTCTGCTGGAATACTGGTTGATCTGATTGATCATATCCGGATTCAGCTTCCATCCTTTTTCAACAATGGAATTCAGCCAGTCTTCCACTACATTCACATAATGAGGAAAACTGTAGATGATATTCACAATGCTTCGGATCAGCTGAGGAAGGATCATCATGACAAGGGTATAAATCACCAGAAACATAAAAAAAACGGATAAAAGAACGCATATCCACCGAATTACCTTTTTGCCTTTTTTTTGGAGAGGCTTCTTACGTTTTCTGAATATCGGAAAAAATATCTTCCTCTCCAGGAAGTTGACGATCGGTGTAAGAAGGTATGCAATCGCTGCTCCGTAGATGATCGGAGCCATAATACCGAAAAATGTCTTGATTCCGGAAACCAGGGATTTCATATGAAAAATCCCGTAATAAAAAAGAATACTGGCTGCAATAACCAGAAATGCAGTCACACCTAACTGCACATAGCGATGATTCCAACGAATTTTCATAATAATACCTCCACTATGTGAATTATAACATAGCCTCTCTGATTTGTGTCTAAAAAAAGCATTAAAAATAAAAAACACCCCACCTTAAAATGGCAGGGTGTCACAGATTCAATGCTTATTTTTTCAGGCTGTCATAAATATTGATAGCTTCGATGATCGCCTTCGCTGTTCCGTCTATACCAAGCTTGCTGCTATCCAGGCAGAGATTATAACTGTCTGCAGAACCCCATTTCTTATTGGTATAGTAATTATAATAACTGGAACGGCTCTTATCCGTCTTATTGATCATATCTTTCGCTTCTTTGGCGTTCTTGTTGTATTTCTCAGAAATACGGTTGATACGCCAGTCCAGATTCGCATGGATGAATATGCTGAAGCAGTCTTTATTATCAGCCAATGCGTAATCAGCACATCTTCCGACCATAACACATGGCCCTTCCTCAGCCAGTTTCTTAATAGCTTCAAACTGCGCAAGGAAAATCTTATGATTCATAGGCATATCTGTAAATCCGGCAGATGAATACCCGAAAGAATAGGTATCCATTACAAGAGAATAGAGAAAACTATTCGTAGGCTTCTCATCATGGTGCTCGAACAGTTCCTTGCAGATTCCACTGTCATTGGCTGCGTGCTCCAGCAGCTCTTTGTCATAGCATTTAATTCCAAAATATTTGGCAACTTCCTGTCCGATCTGTCTTCCGGCGCTGCCATACTTACGACCAATTGTAATAATGGAACTTGTTGTATTGTTACTCATAACAGCCACATCCTTTCTGCTCATGATCCGGCAAATCTGTGATAAATCTCCTGCCTGATCTTTAATATAGCTATTATACAATATATTTCACAATTTTTCCAGTTATTTTCGCAATTTTGACAGCAATTTAACAAAATACTCTGGAAGCGGTGCTGTGAATTCCATATATTCACCTGTTCTCGGATGTACAAATCCCAGGATCATTGCATGAAGTGCCTGTCCTTCCAGATGATAGGGATTCCTGGATGAACCGTAAACGGTATCTCCAAGAAGCGGATGTCCAATACTTGCCATATGCACACGGATCTGATGCGTACGCCCCGTTTCCAGACGACATTCCACATAAGTTGCCTGTCCAAAACGTTCCAGGACTTTATAATGTGTTACTGCATCTTTTCCGTTTTTATGGTTAATAGCCATTTTTTTACGGTCCGTGGGATGACGTCCGATAGGCCCTTCAATGGTTCCCTCGTCATCTTTCAGGTTCCCCTGCACCACAGCACGGTAACGGCGGCGGATACTGTGGCATTTCAGCTGTTCTGCCAGATCTCTGTGCGCGGTATCATTCTTACATACAAGAAGTGCTCCTGTAGTATCCTTATCAATCCTGTGGACGATTCCGGGGCGCATTACTCCATTGATACCGGAAAGACTGTCCCCACAGTGCGCCATCACTGCATTAACAAGGGTTCCCTGATAATGGCCGGCAGCAGGGTGGACCACCATCCCTTTCGGTTTATTGACGATCAGCACATCCTCGTCCTCATAAAGAATATCCAACGGAATATCTTCCGGAACAATATCCGGCTCACTGGAATCCGGAACTTCCAGATGGATGCTGTCATCTTCCCTGACTTTATAGTTGGATTTAGCAGACTTTCCCCCAACTGTAACCTGACCATCTTTTAATAGCTTCTGAATAAAAGACCTGGAAAAACCGCTGTCCTTTTCTGCAAGATAGCGGTCAATTCGTGTGCCGGATTCATTTTTTTCTACTGTATAATCATATCTTTCCATTTCTTATCTCCTGCAAAACATCTCACGGCTTCCTGTTCAGAAATGAAAAATCATCATCTCTGTATTTGGTGCAAACAAACAGAATCAGCAGGATCCCGCTCACTACAACATACACATCTGCCAGGTTGAAAACCGGAAAATCGATCAGTGAGAAATAAATAAAATCAATTACATATCCCCTGAAAAAACGGTCGATAAAATTCCCAAGTGCTCCGGAAGCCAGAACAGCAACAATGGTAAACAATGGCAGATAAAAACGTTCTTTTGGAATTCGCATCCAGGCATATATAAGCACCAGAAGGAACAAAATGCTCACAACTGCAAAAAACAGCACACTTCCCTGAAACATTCCAAAAGCAATCCCCCGGTTCTCCGGATATAGATAATGAAGCTCCAGAACTCCCGGTATCAGAGATACAGACGGCTGATTCTTAAGATATACATAAGCCAGTTTTTTTGCAGCCTGGTCAGCAATAACAAGGAAGAGCACCAGAAAGAGATCAACAGCCAGACATCTGACCGTTGAAATCTTCTGGTGAGTATTCGTTCTGTTGATCATAAAGTAATCTCCTGAATGCAGGAAAGCATCTCTGCATCTGTCACCGTCTTGTCAATAAAGCTCTTTCCAATTCCATCCATCAGGATAAATTTGATATGTCCCTGTTCCATTTTTTTGTCTTTTTTGGTTGCGGCAAGAACATCTCGTGGGATAAGCCCGTCCACATGGATTGGAAGGTCATAGTCTGCACATCCCCTGCAGATCTCCTGGTATTCCTGTTCGTTAAGAAGACCTCGTTTCATGGAAAGATACGCTGCAGCCACAAGACCTGCTCCTACACACTGTCCATGAAGAAGTGTAAAGTTCTTCAGTTTTTCTACAGCATGTCCCACCGTATGTCCAAGATTCAATAACGCACGCTCTCCCTGTTCCTTAGGATCACGCTCTACAACGCCGGCTTTGATCTCGCAGCATCTGCGAACCATTGCAGCAATCAGTTTCATATCCAGAGCTTTAATACTCTCCTGTTCACGGCATACAAAACGGAAAAATTCTCCGTCACAGATCAGACCTGTTTTCAGTATCTCACCCATTCCGCAGGCAAACTGTTCAGCTGGCAGTGTGGTAAGAGTGTTTAAGTTCATATATACAAGTCTTGGCTGATGGAAAGCTCCAACCATATTCTTATACTGCTGGAAATCAACACCTGTTTTGCCGCCTACACTGCTGTCTACCTGCGCCAGCAAAGTAGTCGGAATCTGAATAAAATCAATTCCGCGAAGATAAGTAGCTGCCCCAAAACCAGTGAGGTCTCCCACAACACCACCGCCTAATGCAACAAGAAGGCTTTTTCGGTCCAGGCCGTTCTGTATCAGTTCCTGATACAGAGATGAAACCGTATCCAGGTTCTTATTCTTCTCACCGGCTTCAAACGTAAAAACAGAAATATCAGAGCTTACCTTTCGTAAGGCTTCTTCCACTGCACTTTCATATAAAGGTCCTACATTGGAATCTGTTACAATACAGATTTTCCTGTCCATAAGTCCTTCTTCTCGTATCGCCTGTGCCAGATTGGAAAAATTTTCTTCAAAACAGATGGGATAATGAAAATCTCCCTCACGTTTAACGAGTAATTTTGTTTCAGTCATTGGGTTTTCCTCCTTACTGTTCAGATGTAAAGGAGAATACGCACGCCAAGACGTCCTTTTTTCGTCTGACGGGTCACTCCATCAAAAATAAAACGTCCTTTCTTACGGACGGATATAATATCTCCCTCTTTCGGCTCGTAGCCATTGGAAGTTATAAGCCTGCCATTTACAAAAACAAGCCCTTCTTCAATACAATGCACGATACTGCTCCTGGATGTCCCAAAAGCCAGTGCGATCAGAGAATCCAGGCGCACAGATGCACATGTTCCGGTAATCAGATTCAGTTTCGGCTCGGGAATATCTCCCGGATCTTTGATTTTCGATGCAACAACCGTTGTATGTCTTACCCTGCACAGATTCTCCAGAAAAAAATCTGTCATTCTGCGAAGACAGAAAAAACTGGCTGCATGATCCTCAATCAGAATATCCCCTACAACACTTCTGTCTACGCCCAGATTCAGAATGGCCCCCAGATAATCTCGGTGTGTCAGTTCCTCTGAAAACTTCACCGCCTTCGGTTCAAGCCGGATGCAGTCAATGGGGTATTCCCATGTAAAAGCAAGAGCATCAGGATGAAAGGCTACCATCTGACGCTCTGCATTCTCATACCCGCCAAAACCTTCCACTGTAACACCCAGTTTATGAAGGTTCTGACTGTTTAAAATATTTTGTTCATTTAAATTAAGAAAATCTGTAAACGTGGTGATGTCTCTCTGATAAGCAATGTTTGCCAGTTCACGGACTCTCTTAATAAAAAGTTCTTCCTTATCCATAGGATTAATAGCCGACCCTTACAGACGGTACAGATCCACCGAGGATATTCTGAAGATCACCTGTAATATCTACATTATATGGTCCCAGTACAAAAATGTAGCTGGATACCTGCTGAAGGCTTCCACCCAGAGAATAACATGCTCCGGAAGTAAAATCAATGATTCTTTGTGCAAGCTCCACATCAATACCCTCCAGATTCAGGATCACTGTAGAATTATCAACCAATGTATCAGCTATTTCTCTGGCCTCTTCCATGGTAGTAGGTTTGATCACACATACTTCCATATTTACAGCCTGAGAAGATCTTTTGCTGCCTGACCGCATCGGTGTGATCTTGGAAGACGATGCCGGTCTGGAAACACGTTCCTGTCTTGCAGGTGCCTTGGCAGCAGCTGTCTTCGCAGATACCTTGGCAGGTGCCGGTTTAACAGGCTCTTTCTCTGGCTCTTCGTCATCCAGATAATCTTCTTCCTCATCGGTCTTCTTCTTTGAAAATTTCTCAAAGAATTTCTTCTTAGGTTTCTCTTCCATATCATCGTCATCATCGAGGAAATCGTCGTCATAATCGTCTTCTTCCTCAAGGATGCTATCATCTAATAACTCATCATCGTCATAATCGTCGTTCAATTTGATGGCATCTAAAAACTTGTCTAAAACGCCCATTTTAAATCTCCAATCTTATTAGTCTTATACCGCGTAGTTTCTCGCACCAAAAATTCCGGTACCTACGCGCACCATTGTTGCGCCTTCCTGTACGGCAACCATATAATCTCCGGTCATTCCCATACTCAGAACACTCATAGTAACATTATTAATGTTTTTAGCTGCAATGTCAACACTTAATTTCTTAAGTTCACGGAAAATTTCACGATTTTCCTCAGCATTTTCAACATATGGTGCAATCGTCATAAGTCCTTTTATCTGAATGTGAGAAAAATCTGCGATTTCTTCAATAAATGGAAGCACCTCTTCAGGCTTCAGGCCATATTTGCTCTCTTCCTGTGCCACATTGACCTCGATAAGGATCGGTACTGTCACATTTTTCTTTGCTGCTTCTTTCTCAATCGTCTCAGCAAGACGAAAAGAATCTACAGAATGGATCATTGCCACCTTGTCAACAATATATTTAACTTTGTTTCGCTGAAGATGTCCGATCATATGCCATTTCACATCAGAGGGCATATGATCGTATTTATCTACGATCTCCTGGACTTTGTTCTCTCCGAAAACACGGGCACCGGCATCATAAGCCTCTCGCAGCATTTCCACCGGTTTGGTCTTGCTGACAGCTATCAGTGTAACCTCACCGGGATCCCTGTTTACATTCCCACAGGACTCCTCAATATTCTTCTGAACCTGTGCCAAATTTTCTGCTACCATTACAAAAAGCCTCCTTTAGTAAAGTATATCCTGTTCACTAACTTTGTCCGCATTTTTTACAATGCGGTCATATCTGACAAGTCCGTTGTATGTTTCTTTTGAAACAACAGCGTATTCCTCATTCTCATCTAAGATCTCGATCCGGCGAAATACAGCGTACCCCTGGTTGATACAGTAAACACCTTCCAGAACTTCTGTATCGCCGATCACAAATTTCTCTCCATCATCCGTATTGACAATGGCGTCGCCTTCTTTGAATTTACTTTTATCAATATAATAAATGTAGCTTGTCTTCTGCGTTTTTTCATCTGTGACTTCATCTCGTCCGTAAATTCCAGCCTTTACAAAAGTCGTTGTGCTGTTGCCTTTTTTATTCCGGCCGGAAAGCATGAAACCAGACTGCTGTGTTTCCTTGTCAGTTGTAAAGTATTTGGAAGGAATTGCATAAAACTCCTTTGTAGCAACGGAGGAAAGAGGTATCTTCAGACCAGTTACATTGTTGGTGACAAGTTCAATCTCCAGAAAACGGTCGGATGCATAACGGATCAGGCCTTTATTAAAATCAATCTGTCCATACTTCGAACCATCGATCTCTTTAATGGAAAAATCACCTGTCTGAGTCAGGTTATCCTTTAGAAATTTCACACGTATGGATGTCCGATCTTTCAGATTAGCCGCCTGTTTCTCACTTAACGGGATCAGAAGACTCCATCTCTCATCTGTAATGAGTGTATAAATATCATCCCCTGACTTTACCTGTCCTTCTGTTTTCAGATCTGTTTCCTGATAGGAATTCTGATCAAAATCAGCAGATGAAACGTTATCTACTGTCTTAGATTCATAGCCATCTTTGGAATAAAGTACAATACCATCTGTCTCTGCGCGGCGAATATTGGGATCACTGGAAACGGCAGTCGTGGTCGTAACTTCTTCTCCATCTTCATTTGTTGTCGTCACTGTAGAAACTGAGGAACTATCTGAGGCATACTGCAGGATACTTCCGTTTAACTGATATTTAAAACTGTAGGTACTGTTGAATTTACTTGGGTCGAATCCCTTGGAAAAGCTCTGCATATTGCTTCGGATATCTGACAGCTCCTCCTTGCTTAAAGAAGCGTTATTATCTGCAGATTTTGACGTATTCAGACTGTATACAGCACCATTAGCATTGATCTTGGTGCCTTCTCTGGCATAATACGTAATATATCCACCGGCATCTGACTGTACAACCTTCTCTGTCATGATCGCCAGTCCTGTATAAGTTTCATTCATGGACAGCGGACCGGAAGGAACCTGGTAGGACTCCATATGTGAAGCCGTCAGATAAAGGATCACACTAAAGATCATATAGATTAAAATAGCCCCAAACATCACCGTTCCAATGTTCAGACCAAAAATTTTACGTAGTTTTGCCAGAATTCCAGGTGTCCTCCCGGAACGTACATTATTATCAGGCAAAGGAATGCCTCCTTTACATCTTTCATCTCTTAAAGTTCGTTTTATTTTAACATTTTCTTTCTTCGAATACAAGCTTTAAAAGACAAGAACATATTTTCTGAACGTACTTTCCGAATATCTGTTTGCTATTTTTTCGAAAGTATGATATACTTTTATAAATATATTTTCGTGACGCTGTCATATTATGTCGGCAGCAGATTAATTTTCAACCCAGGGAGGTAAACACATATGACATATGGCAGAATCAGCAAGAAACAGCAGGAAATCCTTGATTATATGAAGAATGAGATTTTAAACAGAGGTTTTCCACCATCTGTACGTGAGATCTGCGAGGCGGTAAACCTTAAATCCACATCTTCTGTTCATTCCCATCTGGAAGCACTTGAGAAAAACGGATACATCCGTAGGGATGCAACCAAGCCACGTGCTATCGAGATTATTGATGATAATTTCAACCTGGTACGCCGTGAGGTCGTAAATGTTCCTCTGGTAGGAACAGTTGCCGCAGGACAGCCTGTTCTGGCCGTAGAGAATATTGAAGCTTATTTCCCGATTCCTGCAGAATACATGCCTAATGAGCAAAGCTTTATGCTCAGAGTAAAGGGTGACAGCATGATCAACGCCGGTATATTTGACGGAGATCAGGTACTGGTAAAACAGCAGGCAACTGCTGAGAATGGTGATATGGTAGTGGCTCTTGTTGATGACTCTGCTACTGTAAAGACTTTCTATAAAGAGAATGGCTATTACCGTCTCCAGCCGGAAAATGATAATATGGATCCGATCATTGTTACCGGTAATCTTCAGATCCTTGGTAAAGTATTCGGTGTGTTTCGTTTCTTTCAGTAAATCATGAATTAAGTGAATATAATTATACCATTCACCTAATTCAATAAATAAAAATGCGATATCTTCTTTTCCATTTTCAGAAGATATCGCATTTTTATTATTGTATGCTATCTGGTTATTTTAGTTATCATTATTTGAGTTTGCATAATATTTTTATCATAAACCAATAAGCATTACTCTCCATCAGCAAGGAACTCCTGTACATCAAGGATCTTTCCATCTCTCCAGATTCTCTCCAGATCATAGAAAAGTCTGTTCTCCTCATCAAAGATATGAATGATCATATCGCCGTAATCCATAAGAACCCAGCTGGAGTTTCTTGTTCCTTCGATCTGTTTTGCCTCATATCCTGCACGGCCAAGCATCTCATCAGCGTTATCTACCATAGCCTGTACCTGATTCTGATTGGAAGCACTTGCGATCACAAAATAATCTGCGATCACAGATACTTCATGGATATCAATAACCTTGATATCCTTTGCTTTTTTATCATCCAGTGCCTTGCAGGCGATCCGGACCATCTCTTTTTCGATACTCATAGAATTTTAATCCTCCTGTCTGTTGGCTACATCCTGCATTTTTCTGTCATGGAGTTCTTTATAATAAACATAAGCATCCCTAGTCGTACTGTCGATTTCCTTGGGATTTTCCTCCAGATATTCCAGTGTATCCTTTAAAATTTCATACATACACTCATCCAGATCTTCAAAAGCAATCTTGCGCACCTTAGCAAGATTTGGAGCTTTATCACGCATTGGTTCAATATAATCTGAAATGTATACGATTTTCTCAAGAAGACTCATACCTGGTCTTCCTGTTGTATGATAAGTGATCGCTGTCAGGATCTCTTCGTCTTTAATATCATATTTACAGCTGGCCACATAAGCCCCCAGTTTAGCATGAAGAAGAAACGGATGATCCCTTTCAAAATCTGATACCGGAATATCATGCTGGCTGCACAGTTTCAGTTTCTTCTTATTAGGAATGCACTTTGCACTGTCATGAAGAAGTCCTGCAGCCTGTGCATCCTCCAGATCATAATCATAAACCATGGCAAGCGCAGCACAAGTGTACATAACCCCCATTGTATGCTCAAATCTGGCCTCATCCAGATATTTGGAAAGTTTCTTTTTTATTTTGATAAAATCATATTTTCCCATCTGAATCATTTCCTTTATAGATATCATTTTTCTCAATATAGGAAATCACAGGCTGGGGAACGTAATAGCGAAGGCTCTGTCCACTTTTATGCCAGAAACGAAGCAGCTCACTGGAAACATCAATATTCATCGTATCCAGTCGGATAAAATTCCCGTTATACTTTTTTGACAGAAGTTCCATCTGCTGATCAAGCTCCTTTAACGGAGTATGATCTCTGGTCGCCACTACCAGGACTGCTTCCCGGCAGATGCGTTCCGGTTCCATCCAGGTATCAAAATTAAAAAGAGAATCTGCACCGATAATAAAATAATACTCTGTATCCGGATTCTCCTCATTCAGCTGTTCCAGAGTCCGGTAAGTGTACGTATAGCCTTCCTCATGCATTTCGATCAGAGACAGCTCAAAATGAGGATTATCCTCTATGGCAAGACGGACCATTTCCGCACGTTGTTCATCAGTAGCCCTGCCTTTCCGGTTCCGTTTATGAGGGGGATTTCCGCAAGGCATAAACAAAACCTTATCAAGACCAAGCTGTTCATAGGCTTTTTCTCCCAGAATCAGATGCCCCATATGAATGGGATCAAAAGTACCTCCCATGATTCCTATTTTCTTTGTTGCTTTGCTCATTTATAACCTCCCGAAATTACGGAAGAATGATTTTTTTCTTGTCCTTTTTACCTTCTCTGTAGAGAACGATCTTTTTACCGATCACCTGTACTACCTGAGATCTTGTTCTCTCTGCAAGAACCTGTGCCATTTCACGGGGATCCTCCAGACAGTTCTGAAGAACGCTGATCTTGATCAGCTCTCTTGCTGCAAGAGCTTCCTCAACGGCAGCGGTATTTTCAGGAGTAAGACCACCTTTGCCAAGCTGAAGGATCGGATCCATTGTCATGGCAAGGCCTTTTAAATATGCTCTCTGCTTACTTGTCATTGTCATACCTCTTATTTATAATAATCAAAATCAAAGCCATACATACGTACAGTATCGCCTTCCTGGATACCGGCTTTTTCCAGTTCTTCCAGGATACCGCCCTCTTTCAGGAATTTCTGGAAGAAGGCAAAGCCCTTCTCGGAATCCAGATTTGTATAGCCAAGCATTTTTTCAATCTTAGGACCTTCTACAAGGAATATCTCCGGATCTTCTTCGCTGCGTTCTACTGTAAACGGAAGATTCTCATTCACAAGAACATCCTCAGGGAAGAATTCCTGTTCAAACACTACCGGTTTCATCGGGCTCTTATCAAGAAGTTCTTTCACATGGAAAAGGAGTTCTCTGACACCCTGTCCAGTAACAGCTGAGATCGGATAAACCGAAATACCCTGTGGCTCAAATTCTGCTTTCAGCCGATTGATAGGGCTTTCTTCTCCATCATCAAAAATACAGTCAATCTTGTTGGCTGCGATCACCTGCGGTCTTGCTGCAATTTCCGGATTGTAGGCCTCCAGCTCGTTATTGATCTTGTGGATATCCTCTACAGGATCACGGCCTTCTACGGAAGCTGCATCTACAATGTGGATGATAACTCGTGTACGCTCAATATGACGGAGGAATTCATGTCCAAGTCCCACACCTTCTGATGCACCCTCGATCAGTCCCGGGATATCAGCGATAACAAAACCGCCGTTATCTGTATCTACAACGCCAAGATTCGGACTCAACGTTGTGAAATGATAGTTGGCAATCTTCGGCTGTGCATTTGTCACACGAGAAAGGAAGGTAGATTTACCTACATTCGGAAAGCCTACCAGACCAACATCCGCAATCACTTTAAGCTCAAGGAGAACCTCAAGCTCCTGAGCCGGCTGTCCAGGCTGGGCATATTTCGGTACCTGCATGGTAGCTGTTGCATAGTGCTGATTGCCTTTTCCGCCACGACCGCCCTTTAATACGATCTGTCTGCGATTCTCACCGGACATATCCGCGATGACCTTGCCGGATTCCGCATCCATGATCACCGTTCCTTCCGGAACCTTCAGGACAACATCTTTACCGTCTGCACCATGGCAGCGTTTTTTACCGCCTTCCTGGCCATCCTCAGCTTTATATTTTCTTCTGTGTCTGTAGTCTCCGAGAGTATTCTGACCCTCGTCGATCTCAAAAATCACATCACCGCCGCGGCCGCCATCTCCGCCGTCCGGACCGCCGTTCGGGACATACAGCTCACGGCGGAAGCTTACATGTCCGTCGCCGCCTTTACCGGAGCGGATAATGATCCTTGCTCTATCTGCAAACATATTACACCTCTATTCCAAAAAAAGGCTCCAAACCGGATCGATTTGAAGCCTTTTACCTATTTCATTACTCTGCGTCTACAGGAACGATAGAAACCTGTTTCTTATCGCGACCTTTTCTTGTGAATCTTACGACTCCGTCTGTAAGTGCAAATAAAGTATAGTCTTTACCGCAGCCTACGTTTTCACCTGGGTGAATCTTGGTTCCGCGCTGTCTGTAAAGAATGTTTCCGGCTTTTACAAACTGTCCGTCTGCTCTTTTCGCACCTAATCTCTTAGACTCGGAATCACGACCGTTCTTTGTAGAACCAACTCCCTTTTTATGTGCGAATAACTGAAGGTTCATCTTCATCATTGTTGTTACACCTCCTTGACTTTTACTGTCAAATATCGATTGTTATAACTACCAGCAATTTCCGTCAGACCGAGAAGTAAGGAATCCATAAGGAGCATCCCTCGTTCAGAAAGATTATTTCTGAAATGAATGGAAACAAATCCATCATTTTCCTTCACATCAAACTTATCATCTGTAAATTTCTCAAGAGAATTCACAGTGGTGATGATCAGTGCAGACACAGCAGCACAGACAATATCCTGCCCTGCTTCCGCATAACCGGCATGTCCCTTTGAAATAAATTCTTCGTAAGATCCGTCTTTCTTTCTGACTTTAATTGTAATCATGATGACACCAGATTAACCGTTAATCTTTTCGATCTTAACTTTGGTGTACTGCTGTCTGTGTCCGTTTTTCTTGTGATATCCAGTTTTGCGTTTGTATTTGTAAACGATGACCTTGCGATTCTTACCGTTTTCAACTACAGAAGCGGTAACACTGGCATCTTTTACATCCTCGCCAACCTTTAATCCGTCATTGCTGACTGCGATCACGTTGTCAAATGTTACGGTTTCACCAGCTTCTACACCGAGCTTTTCAACTTTAATTACGTCACCCTCGGCAACCTTGTACTGTTTACCACCTGTTGCAATAATTGCGTACATCTGTGGCACCTCCTAATTATTTACTCGCCAAATTCGGTGGCTTCTGTTCTGAAACCGAAGCTCTTTAACCTCTTTGTGCGGCATACTCGATTATCATAACAGTGACATACTGTTATGTCAATAGTTTTTTTGACATTTTTATTATTTTTTTGTGAGTTCCCGAATGTCTTCGATCACTGGACGTCTTACTTTCTTTCTGGTCATTTCCAGGATATGCAATGGTGTGATATCAATGGCCCTGCTCTTTATCGGATCCTTTCTGAGAAGCTTCTGTAAAACATGAAAGAGTTCATCTCTGTGATCCGGATTTTCCATGTTGATAAAATCGATCAGAATAATACCAGAGAGATTACGAAGCCTCAGCTGCCGGCTGATTTCCGCTGCCGCTTCCAGATTGATCTTGCGGAAGGTTTCTTCCATTTTCTTCTTTCCGGTATATTTTCCACTGTTTACATCAATGGATACAAAGGCCTCCGTCTGCTGGATCACCAGAAATCCGCCGCTGTTCAGCCATACCTTTTCTTTCTGGATCGCATCCAGTGCAGTTTCCACGCGATACAGCTTATAAAGCGGAAGAAGTTTGTCCTGATAAAAGCGAAGCTTTTCTTTAAGCTCCGGGCTGATCTCTTCCAGATATCCCAGGATCATCTCTCTGATTTCCGGCACATCGGTAATGATCTCATCCAGGTCACGACCATAAGCATCTCTTACAGCAGCCACATAAAATGGTTCTGTCTCCAGTACAAGACTGAAGCAGGTACGGTTCCGTCCCTGGACCACGGCTTTATGGTAGCGGCTCTTCAGCCATTCCAGTTCCTTCAGGATCTCTTCTTTGGAAGCATCTGCGGCATTGGTCCGGACAATGATCCCGAATTCCTTATCCGGACGCTCTGCCTCTTCCCTAAGCCATCCGCTGAGACGATGGCGGTCTTCCTGGGATAGTTTGGAGGACAGACCAAATTTCTTATCTCCAGTTGTAAGAACAAGATATCTTCCTGTGAAATTCAGATTGGATGTCAGTGCAGGAAGTTTTCCCTTCATTGCATCCCTGCTTACCTGAACCAGAAGCTCATCCCCAGGCCGCAACGGTCCTTTTCCTTTTCTTCCTGCGGAAAAAACAGCTCTCTGTGCTTCCGCAAGAGGATAATAGCATCTCTTTCCCGGTTCGATCTGCACAAAAGCCGCCTGGATATTTGATGCGATATTTTCAACCTGTCCGGTGTATATATTTCCAAGAATGGATTTTCCCTGATCGGATTCCAGTCGGATCTCAACGATCCGTTCCTCTTCTGAAAGAGCCGCTACTGTACAGGGCACACCATGAATCTCCATTCTTGTTATGATCAGTTTACTCAATTTCCTCACCTAATGATTCCAGAGTCACAAAACGTGGACTTGCATTTTCTCCTTCATCTGCATACATTTCCAGACGTTTCACTGTGAAGGCAAATTCCGAAAGTTCTTCTCCAAGCCAATCAAAAAATGTGTTTGTTACTAGCTCCGGCTTTGTATAATTAGAGCTTGCAGATGCCAGCATATAAAAGAACCCATTCTCTCTTACTTCCATTTTATAGATATTCGGACGAAGATCGATCTCCTTTTCGCTGCGCTTGGTCTGCTTGACCACTTTGATCTCCGACTGAGCCAGAAATTCTTTCACACGGCTTTTCCAGTCAATAGAAGGCTCTTTGCCCGGACGGAACTCCACAAGATAATCTGCTGCTGCCACCAGTGCCATCGCCTTACCCGCTTTTCCATCCTCTACCTTGCGGACGCTAACGATATGCATCCCCTCTGCCATCTGTTCCTCCAGACAGGCTGCGATCTCTGCAGTCGGCATATCTTCTGCCATTTCCAGGTCAAAATAATCTCCAAGACTTTCCATTCCCACACCAAGTGGAACTGCAAAAGACATAATCATATGGGGGCTGTACCCACCGGAAAAAGCTACCGGAAGTTCTGCACGACGAAGTGCTTTCTGGAAATAACGCATGGTATCCAGATGTCCCACAAACTTCATAGGGCCCTCTTTGCTGAATTTAATTCTTACCTTCAAGGCAGACACCTCCTTTAAATTTCATAGCTCCACATGCGGAACATTTCTGACGGCAGTTTTCTGTCACAACGCCTTCTTTTGCACGCTGCCATTCACGCTCCAGGAATTTGCGGCTGACACCGGTATCAATGAAATCCCACGGCAGGATTTCATCCAGACTTCTCTCACGAAGTGTGTAGAATGTCATATCCACGCCACATTCAGCCATAGCTTCCTTCCAGATTTCATAATCAAAATTTTCTGTCCAGGCGTCATAAAGAGCACCTTTTTCATAAGCTTTCAGGATTACATCTGCGCAGCGTCTGTCACCACGTGCAAGGAAACCTTCCAGCGCTGTTACATCCGGTTCATGCCAGTTATAACGGATACTCCTCTGATTCAGCTGGGCGCGGACTTCATTTTTAACCACTTTGGCTTTTTCCACAAAATCCTGCTCTGTATACATTGGTGCCCACTGAAATGGGGTAAACGGCTTCGGTACAAAGAAAGAAGTGCTGACGTTGATCTGTACCTTGCCTTTACGCTGTTCTTTCGGAACCACCTCATAATAGGTCTCTGCGATCTTCTGTGCCAGATGGGCAATTCCCTTCATATCGTCTTCTGTTTCTGTTGGAAGACCGAGCATAAAGTAAAGCTTCACCTGATTCCAGCCGCCCTTGAATGCTTCGCCTGCACCATGAAGGATCACTTCCTCTGTCAGACCTTTGTTGATAACGTCACGAAGTCGCTGAGAACCAGCTTCCGGAGCAAAAGTCAGGCTGCTTTTCTTTACATCCTGCACTTTGCTCATAACATCCAGCGCAAAAGCATCAATTCGAAGAGACGGCAGGGAAATGTTGATTGCTTTTCCGTGGAATTCCTCGATCAGGAAATTCACCAGTTCTTTCAGCTGGGAATAGTCACTGGAACTTAAAGAACTGAGGGAAATCTCCTCATGACCTGTATTTTTCAGCATAATACGCGCAGATTCTTTCAGAGTTTCCACATCACGTTCACGGGTCGGACGGTAGATCATACCTGCCTGACAGAAACGACAGCCTCGAATGCAGCCTCTCTGGATCTCAAGAGTTACACGATCCTGTGTTGCCTTAATGTGAGGAACAACCGGTGCCTCCACAGCACGATATTCTTTCTCCATATCAATGATCAGCTGTTTCTGAACCTTCTCAGGAACATCATCCACCGTCGGTGCAAAGGATGCGATCGTACCATCTTCTTTATAGGTAACTTCATAGAGAGACGGAACATAAATTCCAGGAATCTTAGCTGCTGCCAGAAGAAAATCCTTCCTGCTGCCTCCATCCTTTTTATTGGCCTTGTACGCATCAAAAAGTGCATCATAAACAGTTTCTCCCTCTCCAATATAGAACAGGTCAAAAAAAGGTGCCAGCGGCTCCGGATTATACGCACAGGCACCGCCACCGATCACAATAGGGAAATCCTCACCACGGTCTACGCTCTTCAACGGGATACCACTGAGATCCAGTACCTGCAGAATATTGGTGTAGCACATTTCGTACCCGATCGTAATTCCAAGAAAATCAAAATCCCGGATCGGTTCCTGGGACTCCAGTGCAAATAACGGGATTTTCTCCTCTCGCATCACCTTATCCAGATCCGGCCATGGAGAAAAGAGACGCTCACACCATACATCCTCGCGCTGGTTGAACATGTTATAGAGGATCATCATGCCGAGGTTTGACATGCCGATCTCGTAAACATCCGGGAAGCACATTGCAAAACGGATATCTACCTCATTTTTATCTTTCATTACAGAGTTGACTTCACCGCCGATATAGCGGGCAGCTTTGTCAACCTTAAGTAATATTTCATCACTTAATGCTAATCTTCTCATTCTGTCCCTTTCTAAAATCAGTAATATTTCACAAATAACTTAAAAGTAAAAAACTCAGTGAAACTTCAAAAATGTTTATATTTGTAAGTCAATTCTTGTGTAAAAAATTGCTATAAAATGGTGCCAAAACCCCCGCTTGGTCAAAAATGGGCATTTTGTACCTTCAAATACAATACCAAATGTCACTAATAGCACAAAATCGACATACCTTTCCCTATTATAATCACCTATGGCTAGGATTTCAAGAAAATTGTGTTCTTAACTGTATTTGGCAATGCCTTTAGCTGAACTCGTGAAATTAACTTAGCAGAGCAATCAGTTCAAAATTTATGTTCATTATACTTCCTTCTTATGTCCGTACTTTTATAGTTTATTTTTATAATGACTTTTTTTTTAATTACTGTTATACTTATACACAGTTTTTAAAAAGGAGTTTTATCGAAATGAAAAAAAGGATTTTTCTCTTTGATAATCTGAAGTTTTTGCTGATGACAACTGTAGTAATTGGACATCTTTCTGATTGCCTGGTAAAATCTTCAGATATTATGAAAAGCACATATGTTTTTATTTATGCCTTTCATATGCCGTTGTTCATATATTTATCCGGATTATTTCACAGTAATCGAAATGTAAAAAATCGCTGTATTTCTTTTATTTTTATGGGCTTTTCCATGAAAGTGCTTTTATATCTGTCAAAATTGATATTTTTTCATAAGACAGATTTTTTATTGCTGTCTGATGATGGAATTCCCTGGTTTATGTTCGCACTGGCAATGTTTACTGCATGTTCTTATTTCCTGCGGGATATTGATTTAAAAATCATTTTTCTGCTGTCAATTATTCTTGCCTGTATTGTAGGATATGATAAATCTATCGGGGATTACCTTTATCTGTCGCGTTTTGTAGTATTTTATCCATTTTATCTGCTGGGACAGATGAGTGACAGAAATCGGGTTCAGGAACTAAACCATAGCAAAATATTAAAAGTTTTTAGTCTTGGTGGAATTGCAATCTGGGGTTATTTATCTATCCGAAAACTGGATCTGATATATATATTGCGTCCGCTTTTTACAGGAAGAAATTCTTTTGACATTAATCCAGCATTTGAAGTCTACGGTCCCCTTTACCGGATTTTATGTATTCTTATAACATTGCTGACGTGTATATGTTTGCTTAGCTTGGTTCCCAACAAGCGGATTCCCTTTATTTCAAGCGCTGGACAGCGGACACTGCAGGTATATTTTTGGCATTATCCTGCCATACATTTAATGCAATATTTCAAAGTTGATGATATACTTGTAAATACTGCTTGGGGACAAGCTCTATGGGTTTCGTTAGGAATATTTCTGACTATTATTTTCAGTACGAAATTTTTTGCATTTCCTGTTGTACATATTCAAAAAGCATTTTCGCATATTCCATCCCGAAATGAATGAGCATTTCAAAAGGGGCTGTCAGGAAATAGACAGCCCCTTTTGAAAGAAGTTTTGACATTAAAATGGTGGGGGATTTCACGGGAAAATCGGTTAGTTTACCTAATTCATCGTATATACTTTTTCTTCATCTGCAGGATCTCCAGCAGCACTTCATATACTGCCATATTCTCCCGTACCACCAGGGCAAGGCTCTCTTTTGCCTGATTCAGAAGATGAAAAAGACTTCGTACATTAGAATATCCTCCCGTAGAACACCAGGATCTTAGATATCCGTTTTCATCATAATAATATTGTTCATCCAGCAATACGACGATCTTCTCCTCAGCTCTCACTGCCTGGACACCAAGCTGCCCGGAAGCCTCTTCTGTCCGCTCCTTAAATCCCTGTCTCACAAGATCATTCAGAAGCTTTTCCGCCTCACCATCATTGTTGGCATACATCACCACAATATGCGGATACCATCTGGAGCTTCTTTTTTCCGGCAGATGTACCATGTTCTGGATAAAAGAGGACAGCTCCGCATTGGTACGGATCCGGTTTGTCAGATGGAATTTCTGAATCCCCGGAAGCTTTCCCAGTCCCTCCACAATACTTCGATCCAACTCCTCCGGTGATATCACATCTTCGGAATCACTGGAAAAGATCACAGGCCGGCGCTCACTCCAGGTAAGCAGAACAGACAATTTTTCCGAAGAAAGAAGATGTGATTCATCTACCAGAATACTGCTGTAACAACCAAGATCCGTTGACTCTCCCAGCTGATCATCTGCCAGAAAATCTATCCTCCTCAGACGCTCATGAAGAAGCTTCCATTCTTTTCCCGCCTCCTTGCAGTGAATGATACAAACTTTCTGACGCACAGACAGCCTCATTGCAATATCATAAAGCAGCAGGGTTTTTCCGGTTCCAGGAAGACCGCTGAACCAGAAATATCCATTCCTTTCTCCCCGGATCCTCTTCAGGATCTGTCGTTCGATATCCCTCTGCTGCGAAGTAAGGAAATACTCCTTTTTGAGAAAGCGTTCCGGTTCTGTCAGTGGAGAGATCAGATACAGCTCTGCCTGAAACAGAGCTTCAATATCACCACCATAATCCTGGCCTTTTTTCTCCAGCGCAGCACAAAGCTTTTCCCATTCCCCATCCACGATGTGATCATGATTGGTCAGCCGTACCAGACGGTCTTCACTGCTGATATAGGTATATGACAGGATCGGTTTCCCAAAAACAGACAGATAATACCTGTTCTGGATCAGCTGTCTTCGAATGGCCTCATCCGATACACTGCCACTTTTAAGTTCAATATTTACAATCTGATCATCCTTAATCTGAAGAAGATCAAATTCCTTTCCAAGCTTCGGGATCTGGAACGAATAAAAAAGGCGGAGCTTATATACCTCCTCCATATGTAATTCCAGATGCTTCACAAGAGCTTTCATACTTTCCAGTTCCCACTCTTTGATCCTGAGAAAAAAATCTCTGCCCGAAAGCTGGCGTTCCAGTTTCTGGATACATTCCATATTCTGATTTCTTGTAAGTGCATAAATTGATATTGCTTTCATATTTCAATCCTTACCAGCTGTTTATTTCCTTATCCGCAGTGTCCTGAGATAGTCCTTCTGTTCCTTCGTGATCCGATAACTTTCAATGGATTTCTGGATCGTCTTGTTATGAGTCCAGATGTCCATTCTCTGTTCTTCCAAAAATGGCAGGATCTTCTCATACTGTTTTGTCAGTGCTGTTGCAAAATACCAGGCCCGCATCATATTTACATAGTATTCTTCCGAGCGGATGGATGCCACTTTCTCAGCATATTCCGGTTTAAATTCTTCATCCAGATAATGACGCATCAGCATACTGATCCCGAACCGGATGGTATAAGGCTTATCCGATCCCATCCAGCGATAAATCTCCCGGATAAATATATCACGGTGTTTTTTCATCATATGGAGCGCCAACAGATCACAGGTCGCCCAGTTATCAATATACGGAAGAAAACGCTCCAGTTCTTTCAGACATTTATCATAATCTCTGATCTGCTCGATCAGCAGGCCATGGAGATTATTTTCCTCATAATACTGATGGGGAAGAGCTTTCAGAAACATTTCAGATTCTTCTGTTTTTCCAAACTCTTTTGCAAATTTCCGGATCATCGGTGTCCGGATACCGATAATTTTTTCTTTTTTCACAGTCGGAATCAGCCTTGCATGAAAATCCCGATATCCTGTATCCCGCATTTCGAACAGTCTTTTCTGAACATCTCTGGTCATTTCTTCCTGATTCATTTATCATCCCCGCCTTTTACGCCAAAGATCGCGATCAGAGAACTCACAAGCAGAAGCATAGGATAAAACAGTTTCGGCATGATCTGAAAAGCAGAAAGTTCAAATCCCAGTTCCTTTGCCGCTGAAATGGCAACCAGCATCTGGGCTCCGTATGGGATCACCCCCTGGAAAATACAGGAAAATGTATCCAGAATGGAAGCTGTCTTTCTGGAAGTGATCTTATATTCCAGCGCCATTTCCTTTGCAATGGGGTTGGCCATAACAATAGCTACCGTATTATTGGCTGTTGCGATATCCATGGCTCCAACCAGAAGTCCCATACCAAGAAGTCCGCCTTTTTTCCCTTTAAAAACTCTCTGTATTCCGGAAAGCAGCGCTTCAAAGCCTCCATGCTCCCGGATCAGCGCACACATGGCTGCTACAAGGATAGCCACCATACATGTCTCAAACATCCCGGAAACACCGGAGCCAATATTTGTCAGAAGCTCCACTGGCGTGATATGTCCTCCAAGAAGCATAATAAACGCTCCGGAGACAATTCCGATCAGAAGTACCACAAATACATTGATGCCGATAATCCCGCCGATCAGCACCAGAACATACGGAAGGATCTGCACAAGATGATAATCCTGTACCACTCTTCCCTGAATCTCTGTCTGAAAAGACAGAATAAGGATCAGGAGCAGTGTAACAATAGCTGCCGGAAATGCAATCCAGAAGTTTTCCCGGAATTTATCCTTCATCTGACAGCCCTGACCGTTGCAGGCTGCAATCGTAGTATCAGAAATAAAAGAAAGGTTGTCTCCAAACATGGCTCCTCCCATCACCGATGCCACACAAAATGCCATATCAAAACCGGAAGCTTTTGAAACTGCTACCGCAATAGGGGTAAGAAGCGTGATGGTCCCAACAGAAGTTCCCATAGCCACAGATACGAAGCAGGCAACTACAAACAATACCGCAACGGAAAAACGTGCAGGTATCAGAGAAAGCATACAGTAGGCCACACTTTCTGCACTGCTGCGCCCCACAACACCCACAAAAGATCCGGCAGTCAGAAAAATCAGAAGCATGGTGATGATATTTTTATCTCCTACTCCTTTTGCCATAAGCTCCAGCTTTCTGTCAAAACTGATCGTTCTGTTCTGAACACATGCCACCAGGATCGCAGCCAGAAAGGCAACAACAATCGGTACATTATAAAATCCCATGGGAATCTCCATCACATACTCAAACAAAATCCCAAGTCCCAGATACAGGGCCAGAAAAACCCCGATAGGCAGCAGTGCGATCACATTTCCTTTTTTCTTCATTTCATCCATAAAACAATTCCCTTCATCACTCATTGTATTCCCGGTATTTTTTTCCGGGTGATCTGTGTCTATCATACCATATTTCCTTATCCCTGTCCTGCTGCCGTCATAAACTTCTTTACATTTTTGACACAATCCTGTTATCTTTGATATTTTTTACCTTATTTAACAAGATTTTCACTAATTAAATCACTCCATCCGTTGAAATTCAGAGTTTTTTTCAGTATAATTGGCTGTAGACAATTGTGAAAAAGATATCCAACATATTTATGGTGATATCTCGGATCACAGTCATTAAAGGAGGAATATGATTATGGCAACATGGAAAAATCTGGATACTCTTGCATCTTACAGCGAGCTTAAGGATCTGAAAGATCATGTAAACATTGCCGAGGCAATGTCCGGTGAGCAGGGTGCAGAACGTGTAAAGAAGTACAGCACACCGATGGCAGCAGGTCTGGCTTACAATTACGCAGCCAAGGAAGTGGACGAGACTGTTCTTGACGCACTTTCCAAACTGGCTGACGAGGCAGAGCTGGTTGAGAAATTTAAGGAATTATACAACGGTGCAGTGATCAACACAGGCGAGAAACGTATGGTTCTTCACCATCTTGCACGTACACAGCTTGGAAATCCAGTTGTTGTTGACGGCGTGGACAAGCGTGAGTTTTACCTTGCACAGCAGAAAAAAGCTGCTGATTTTGCAGATAAAGTACATTCCGGTGAGATCACAAATGAAAACGGTGAGAAATTCACAACTGTTGTACAGATCGGTATCGGCGGAAGTGACCTTGGACCACGTGCATTATATATCGCACTTGAGAACTGGGCAAAAGCTAACAACACATTCAAGATGGAAGCAAAATTCATCAGCAATGTAGACCCTGATGATGCAGCTGCTGTTCTTGCATCTGTAGATCTTGCTCATTCCCTTTTCATCGTTGTATCCAAATCCGGTACAACACTTGAGACTCTGACAAACGAAGCATTTGTAAAAGATGCCCTCACAAAGGCAGGTCTTAACCCATCCAGACATATGCTTGCAGTAACAAGTGAGACATCTCCTCTTGCCAAGAGTGATGAATACCTTACAGCTATTTTCATGGATGACTATATTGGCGGACGTTACTCTTCTGTTTCCGGTGTAGGCGGAGCGATCCTTTCCCTTGCATTCGGACCGGACGTTTTCGCAGCAATCCTTGACGGAGCTGCTGAGGAAGATAAACTTGCAACAAACAAGAACATTCTTGAGAACCCGGATATGCTGGACGCCCTGATCGGTGTTTACGAGAGAAACGTACAGAAATATCCTTCTACTGCTGTTTTACCGTACTCCCAGGCATTAAGCCGTTTTCCTGCACATCTTCAGCAGTGTGATATGGAGTCCAACGGTAAATCCGTAAACCGTTACGGTGAACCTGTTGATTATGTAACAGGACCTGTCATCTTCGGTGAGCCAGGAACAAACGGACAGCACTCTTTCTATCAGCTTCTCCACCAGGGAACCAACATCGTTCCGCTTCAGTTCATCGGCTTTAAGAAGAGTCAGCTCGGCGTTGATGTTGATATAGAGAACAGCACAAGCCAGCAGAAACTTTGCGCAAATGTTGCTGCTCAGATCGTAGCTTTTGCCTGCGGCAAGAAAGATGAGAACCTGAACAAAAACTTCAAGGGCGGCCGTCCTTCCAGTATCATCGTTGGTGAGGAGCTTACACCGAAGGCTCTTGGTGCCCTTCTTGCTCACTTCGAAAACAAGATCATGTTCCAGGGATTCGTATGGAACCTGAACAGCTTTGATCAGGAAGGCGTACAGCTTGGTAAAGTCCTTGCAAAACGTGTTCTTGCTCATGATACAGACGGAGCACTGAAGGTTTACAGTGATCTTCTTGACATCTGATAAGCAGATAAGTACCGTCCCGAGATTTTTTTCGGGACGGTTTTTCTGTATATGTGACCTTAACCATGAAAGGAATTCTTAAATATGCAGCAGATAAAAATGATTGGTCTTGATCTGGACGGAACTCTTCTGAATACAAAAAAAGAACTCACAGAAAATACCAGACGTGTTCTAAGGGAAGCTATTGATGCAGGGATCCTTGTTCTGATGGCTACCGGCCGGCCGTATACCGGCATTCCCGAGGAACTGAGAAATTTTCCGGGGATCCACTACGCCCTCACCTCCAACGGAGCCAGAGTCCTTGATACAGACCATAATAAACTTCTTATCGAGCAGCTTCTTCCTATGGAAAGTGCAAAAAAAGCTCTTCGTATCTTCGAAAAATACGATACATTAAGTGAGATCTATTTTGACGGGCAAGGATATACAGACGCTGCCAAGCTTGACAATGTGGGAAAATATCATCATGATCCCAATATGTGGGATTATGTTAGATCCACCCGTATTGCAGTTCCTGACATCTGGGATGTGATTGCTAAAGAGCACCGCAATATGGATAAGGTGCAGGCACTTTTTGCCAACCTGGATGAGCGTGCAGCTGCCTGGAAGGAATTAAGCGAACTTAAGGAACTGGAGCTTGTCGGTTCCTTAAGCTATAATATTGAGATTAATGCAGCAGGTGTCAATAAAGGAACTGCCCTTGTTGCTCTAGGTAAAATCCTGGGAATTCCAAGAGAATCTATTATGGCATGCGGAGACGGAGACAACGATGTCCATCTTCTCCGGGAGGTTGGCTTCGGCGTAGCCATGGCCAATGCACAGTCACAGGTGAAGGAAGCAGCCGATTATATTACTACTTCCAATGACGAAGACGGTGTAGCACGTGCTATTGCAAAATTTGCGCTGCACCGATGAGATATTCTATTATGTATGCAAAAAGAACCGACAGTTTTTACGCTGTCGGTTCCTTTTTTATATAGAATGGATTGAATGGTAAAGCATTCACATTCGATCAATATTCATATTTCCCTGCCGGTTGTTTGATCCTGGTAAGAAGATCATGCCAGGACTGATCCCAGATATACCATTTTCCGGTTTTGGAGTGCTTATATGTACAGATCCATCTGGAGCTGTCACTACCTGCAAAATCAGTAAATGATCTGTAGATCGCAGGAGTGGTCTGGGTCGGTTCAAAATACGGGATATTCTCACTAATGGAATTTCCCTTACCCGGAAGTGTGTCCTGTCTTAGCGTAATGGAAATCGGTTTAGACGGGGTATAATTATTGGCCGGAGTTGCTCCATTCAGATAAGAATTGCCAAGATATTTATATCCGTTATCCGCTTTCATACGATCTCTCAAAAAGTTTTTGTAATACTGGGTCATCTCTTTATTATTAAGATAAGAAAGCATCTCCTCGCAGTCCGTTGGATTGGTCGGTGTCCAAGTACGATATGCAAGGATCAGAAGCGCCATAGTCTTATATCGTCCGTCTGATGTTGTGATATCATACTGTTTCAGCTCTGCCGCATTGGTAGGGATCGTGGTAAAGGTGTAAGTATAGGTATTTATCGTTACATCAATGACTTCTTTCTGTCCTTTATTATTTGTAATCTCTTTTTTCGCAGATTTAGTTCCTTTTTTAAGAACCGGTTCCACCTGCTTCTTTACTGTTTGTGTAACGCGAACAGTACAGCTGCCTCTCCAGGTGCTCTTATCCCTAACCCGGATTTTTGTTGTTCCCAAATTCACCGCCGTTACTTTACCTTTGCTGTCTACGGTTGCAACAGACGGATCATCACTGGTCCATACAAGGATCTCTTTATAATTTTTTACCTGAAGCTGTTTTACCGTCCCCTTATTCATGGTTAAGGTTGTTGCGCTCAATGACGGTTTCGGTGCTTCAGTCGGCTTTGGCGTTGCAGTTGGCTTTGGTGTTACAGTTGGCTTTGGTTTCGGTGCTGTCTTTACTGTAACTTTACATTTAAATTTTTTAGTATTAGCCTTCACAGTGATTACAGCTGAACCTTTTTTTACAGCTGTGATTTTCCCCTTGGAATTTACACGTACAATTTGGGGATTAGAAGATACATAAGTTACCTTCACTGTTGTACCATTTAATTTAATTGAAGATGTTTTCTTTTCTGTAAGGGTCAAAGAGGTTTTGCTGAGTTTCGGATCTTCTACTTTTACTACGCACTTATAGGATTTTTTATTTACTTTCGCTGTAATCGTCGCAGATCCTTTCTTTTTTGCCAAAACCTGACCTTTACTGGTAACTGTTGCAATATTTTTCTTTGAGGAACTCCATGTTACCTTCTTTTTGGTTCCTGTAACTTTAAGTGTTATTTTTTCCCCTTTCAGAAGCGTGACTTTTGTCTTACTCAGTTTTGGTGCTGCCGCACTTACAGATACATTTCCCAATGCCATGGTAAAAACCAGAGCCACTACAATAAAAAAACTGAGTATTCTTTTTTTCTTTTTCATTCTGAATCCCCCCTTCTTACCTAGATTTTAGGAGGATTTTCCCAAAAAATCACTATCACTTATGATAGTATTATTCTTTTAATGTTGTCACGATCAGCTTGCTTTCCAGGGCTGCTGCAAGCAACTCTTCTTTGCAGGAAAATCCTGCTTTTGCAATCATATCCTGAAAATTCCATCTCACTCCTGCTGTACTACAGTTCATTTTCTGCCCGATTTCTCCATAAGAAAATCCCTTAATATAAAGCCGCAGCATCTCCAGCTGTCTTGGACTTAATTTGCTGCTATCAATATTGTTGATTTCTACAGACGGGGCAGAATCCGGAAATATTTTTTCTCCCAGAAGAACTCTTTTTAATACAGACAGTATCTCCTCTTCACTGTAATCTTTATACCAGAGACCATCTGCTTTGGAATCTCTGGATTTTACAAGAATTTCCGGATCGATCAGTGAGGTAATGATCACCACCTTGATCCATGGATATTTTTCTTTGATGATCTTTGCAGCCGTCAGACCACTGTTATTATGTAATGTCTGTACATCCATCAGCACAAGATCTACCTGGTTTCCAGCACAGCAGGCTGCTGCCTGTGATGCATCCCGAATCGTTTTTATGTGACAGAATTCTCTCTCTCCCGCTATAATTTCCTCAAAATGTTTCTGCATGATCTTCTGATCTTCCACGATCAACACACGTGTAACCATTGCTTTTTCTCCTACGTTATTTCACTTGACCGGTTCATCTGGTATCGTAAGCTTCATCACAAATTCCGGCTGCCACAGAAGCTTCATGGTTCCTCCTGCGATCACTACGCTTTGGCGAAGCGCGGAAAGCCCGGTTCCTTCCTGGATTTTTTTAGCAGGGGGAATCCCATTGTTCCTGATCTGCACATGATATTCCTCATTTTCTTTTCGAATCTGTATATGAAGACGATTTCCTTTTGCATGGCGTAAACAGTTTGTAGCACATTCCAAAATACTGTTTCGGATCACAGTACATGCAATCCCTCTGTCTGGAATATCTCCATCTATATCTGCTTTTACTCCAAGTCGTGAGATCTTTTCCAATATTTCCGGGAATGTTTCTTCTTCCCTGGTTTCTTCCATACTTCCCATCATGATATTTACCGCCTTTTTTAATCCGTTCAGCTGTTCTGGTATTTCCATCTCCCTGCTTCCAGCCAGAAGTTTTCGTATATAAAGCAGACTGCTCCCAAAATCATCGTGGATCTTCCGTTTCATTGCAAGTGTTTCCTGTTCCCGGACACTGTCACTGATCCGCTCATACATGGAGCGCAGTTTCCTGTTTACCTCCATAAGATTTTCATTTTCTCTTTGCAGTTCCCTGGCATTTTCATACAAATTTGTTACATCAACTGCTGTCATCTCCGTAATATTTTTCCCATCTGATCCTAAAAAATTATACCACTGGAATTTCCAGACACGACCATCCGAAAACTGATATAGTTCCTGTTCTTCCGGCAAAAATATTTTTCTGACAGTGGTTTCTTTTTCCAATGCCTCTATGAAAAAGCCAAGATGCTGAAGATAATCACCTGCTGCCATCTGACAAAGTTCATGCATTTGCAGATTACACAAAAGAATCCTCCCGTTTTCATCCGAAAAACAAACACCACACGGAAGCTGATCCATTGCCTGACGGATAGAGTTTTCATTCAGTATCTGGCTACGTTTCTTTTTTTGCCTGTAAAGTCCCCAAATTGCATAAATCATAGCCAAAAACCCTAACAGATAAAATCCTATGATCAGCCATTCTTTTTTATTTTCCTGGATCAGGAACCCGGAAACCAGCAAAATCATCAGAAATAATACTGCCACATCTTCTGCCCATTTCCAGACTGGTTCTTCATTTGTGATCTGCGAAAAAACATATGCAGTCTCCAGGATCATACTGATAAAGAAAAGTATTACTGCAATCTCAGAAACCATTCGCCTTCTTCCTCCTGTTCCGCATAAATATCCGGATATTTTTTCAGTAACTGCTCTGGCTTTTCCGGAATTCTAATAGAAATAGTGGCGCGGACCTGATTCTCTCTCTCCACGATCCGTATAAAAAACCAGCTCAGTTTTCTTTCATAACAGCTTATCATATATTCCAAAACATCAAGATATTTTACTGCTTTCCAAAGCGGAAGCCAACTAGTCTGTGTATGTATATAAAACTGTCCCTGCAGACGGTTCGAAGGAATACTGGAACAGAACTCTTTCAAAGCAAGATATATTTCAAGCTCCGGTATCTTCCCGTTTTCATCTGCCGTCAAAACCAGATTATTTCTGCGTTTCAGATATGTTCCTGTTACAATGATATTTTCCATCAGACTTTCATATTCTTCTGCATTTTTCACATTTCCTATCTGTTTCATATACATAGACAGTTTCTGCATCTGATCCGCAGTCTGAAACTGCATCAGATCATACAATCTGTTTTTTTCCTCGATACGTTTTCGTTCGGATTCTTTTTTATATTCTGCATGCAAAAGTTTATTTCTCTCATAAAGTTCTTCCTGAACTTCAAGAAGCTCTTTTTTCAGCTGGTGCAGACGGGCTGAATCTTCTGTCCAGTATACATAACCTCCATTTACCGGCATGGAATTCAGCTTATTTCCATTTTTCAGATACACAGTCTGACCAGTTGTAGGAAGTATCTCTTCAGGAAAATCGGGAAATCCATCACCGGAAACATAGCAGATTTTGTTTTCTTTATTTATCAGCTCCATGGATATGCCTGTACACCGGTCAAAAAGTTCCGGATACCTGACATTGGTCTGTATCAATCCGCATTGTACACAGCACTCAAAAGTTATTGCTGTAAACAGACAGATAAATGCTGTCATATCACCTGCAAAAACTTTAAGAAAAGGCGCACGGATCATATTAAGAATACACCACAGAAAAATACATCCAACCGGTACTAACGGCAGATACAGCATTTTTCTTTCTGGGATACGGCATCTGCGAATCAAAATAAAAATCGTTAAAAGCATGCAGCCCCCGATCCAGAACATGATCAGAGGAAACAGAATGCCATAGGAATTATCCGCATCTGAAAAAGGTTTGCCTGCCGGAAACGTAAAAATAAGCTGATGAAGATCATTAGTCAGTACCAGACCGATCAAAACAATTGCTGTTCCCCAGAAAAATTTATCCTGTGTCCTGATTTTTTCTTCTCCTACTTTGCCAAAAAACCGGGCAGTTGAAAAGCTTAAACCCGGTATCAGAATAAAAGGAACGTAATAAAGATACCAGCACCACCGCATAAGTACGATATCATAAAAAACAGAATATTTCAAAGTTCGTATCAAAAACCAGAACACCATACAGCCAGCAGTAAGCTCAAGATAGAAAAGTGCCCGTTTGTGGATGATACGTCTTTTCAGGTAAAAACCCCATCCTGTAAAAAGTCCGATATAAATAAAAGACCTGACTATTACTGACAGTTTATCCAAAAACAGATTTCCTGTATCCACCTGCCTGCACAGCATTGCTGCCAAAACTGCCAGAATTGCAGCAAACCAGCTGATCTTTGGATCCTTTTTCATCATAAATTCCTCACTCTTTTCTTCCTGCAACAAAAAAGCTCCCGGAATGGATACATGTCCATCTCCAGGAGTACTTTTTATTTCTTCGGGATCCCCATAATGATACAGTCACGGATCATCGCCAGTGCATGTGCAGTGGTCTGCTCGCGGATCCGCATACGGTTTCCTGTGAAGTGGAACTCTTTTGCGATGGCCTTGCCCTCATAGCAACAGCCCATAAATACAGTTCCAACCGGAGTTTCTTCTGTTCCGCCTCCTGGTCCTGCAAGACCTGTTACGGAAATACTGATATCTGCTCCGGATGCTTTGCAGGCACCCTTTGCCATTTCTCTGGCACATTTGGCCGAAACTGCCCCATGCTCCTTCAGAGTGCTCTTCTTCACTCCAAGACACTTATGCTTAGCCTTGTTACTGTAAGTCACAAAGCCATAACCAAATACCTCAGACGCACCGGATACATTAACAATACGCTGGGCGATCATACCGCCGGTCAGAGATTCTGCCAGGGAAAGCTTAAGGTCTTTTTCTTTCAGAAGATCGATCACTGCCTCTTCCAGTGTCTTGCTCTCATCTGTTGCAAAAACATTCTCACCGAAGCGTTTCTTCAGTTCTTTTACAACAGGTTTGATCAGTTTTTTGCAGGCTTTTTCATTCTCTGCACTCGCTGTTACACGAAGATGTACTTCACCGGTTTTGGCATAAGGTGCAATGGTTGGATTGGTCTGGCTTTCAATCAGATCCTGGATCTCCTCTGCTACCTGACTTTCCCCGATACCGCTGATCTTCACCATCTGGGACACTATGATCTCTGGCTGATTCTTCTGAAGATACGGAACGATGTATTCCTCGAACATGGGCTTCATCTCATTCGGAGGGCCCGGAAGAAGAATCGCTATCTTTCCTTTCTTCTCCAGGATCAGTCCTGGTGCAGTTCCATTATGATTGTCAAGAACAATTGCTCCTTTGGGAACCATAGCCTGTTTGTAATTATTCTTTGTGATACGTCTCTGAGGATTGTTTTTCTCATATTCCTTCAGATATTTATCAATCAGTTTTCTTGAGTGGGGATCTTCTTCAAGCGGCATTTCCATCAGATCAGCAGTCACTTCTTTGGTGATATCATCTTCAGTCGGCCCAAGCCCTCCTGTAAGGATCACAACGTCGGAACGATCCAGTGCGGTCTTGATCACATCCCGCATACGTCCCTCATTATCACCTACTACATCCTGATAATAAACACTTAACCCAAGCAGTGCACATTTCTCAGAAAGATAGGCACTGTTGGTATTTACGATATTTCCCAGAAGGATCTCTGTTCCTACGGATACCAGTTCTGTGATCATAAAAAGAAACTCCTTTCGTATACCTGAAGCCCTACTCCTGCATGGAAAGAACTTTCCGGTTCTGCATGATATAAGTCAGCAGGGAGATAACAGTCAGTGCAACAGACAGCCAGATAAACACTTCTGTCAGTATTGCAAAAAATCCTCCAAAATCCACGATCAGAAGTATGATCATGATCATCTGGGAAACTGTTTTAAATTTTCCCCAGTAATTTGCGGCAATGACAACTCCGTTCTCAGCTGCGATCAGACGGAATCCACTGATGATAAACTCACGTCCGATAATAATGATCACAACCCAGGCCGGAAGTCTGTCAAGCTCGATCATGCAGATCATGGCAGAGCATACAAGAAGCTTATCTGCCAGAGGATCCATAAATTTTCCAAAATTAGTAATCAGGTTATATTTTCTGGCAAGATGGCCGTCGAACCAGTCTGTCACACTTGCTGCAACAAAAATCGCAAGACAGATCCAGCGGTTGGCTTCTCTGCCCCATCCTGTCAACATAAAAATTACGAGAAACGGTACAAGTATCATTCTTGCAACTGTTAGTTTATTCGGTGTATTCATCGCCAAGCACTCCTATCAAATCATACTCAAGCGCGCCCGTTACACGTACCTTTGCAAAATCACCTGTCATAAGCAGTTCGCCTGTCTGAACGAAAATGTAACCGTCAACCTTCGGTGCATCCCCGTAGGTACGTCCGATATAGGCACTTTCATCTGCAACTTTACCCTCAATCATCACAAGAAGCTCCTGACCGATACGGTCCTGCCCCCTGTCATAAGAGATCTCCTGCTGAAGTTCCATCAGCTCGTCTCTTCGTTCTTCCTTCACTTCCTCCGGAATCTGATCTGTCATCTCCGCTGCCGGAGTATCTTCTTCCGGTGAATAAGTGAAAACACCAAGACGGTCAAATTCCATCGCATCTACGAACTCTTTCAGTTCTTCATGGTCCTCCTCTGTCTCGCCCGGAAATCCGGTGATCAGCGTTGTACGCAGTACGATATCCGGGATTTCTTTGCGAAGCTTTCCGACAATGTCGATCAGCTCCTGTTTGGATGTGCGACGACCCATTCTCTTAAGAATACGATCCGAAGCATGCTGGATCGGAATATCCAGATAATGACAGATTTTCTTCTCATCGCGGATAGTTTCGATCAGCTCATCATAGATTTCTTCCGGATAACAGTAGAGAACACGGATCCACCGGATACCTTTGATCTCACAGAGTTTCTGTAAAAGAATATGAAGAGATTTTTTTCCATAGAGGTCTTTACCATAAACGGTGGTCTCCTGGGCTACCAGGATCAGCTCCTTCACACCCTGCTCTGCCATATCCTCTGCCTGGGCGATCAGACGCTCCATGGGAACACTTCGGAATTTTCCGCGAAGCTTCGGGATAATACAGTAAGTACAGTGCTTGTCACATCCTTCTGCGATCTTCAGATATCCGAAATGACCTCCGGTTGTAAGAACACGTTTGCTTCCTGTATCCGGAAGATAATCGATATCACGGTATTCCTCAAAATGATTACCAGCTGCTGCCTCTTCCAGAGCCTTTACGATGTCGCCGTAGGATGTGGTTCCAAGAACAGCATCTACCTCCGGAACCTCTTCGATGATCTCTTTCTGGTATCGCTGTGCCATGCAGCCGGTAACGATCAGTGCATGGCAACTTCCTGTTTTTTTGTACTCTGCCATTTCAAGAATGGTTTCCACACTCTCTTCCTTGGCATCCTTGATAAAACAACAGGTATTGATCACGATAGCATCTGCCTTTGTTTCATCATCTGTGATCTCATGACCTCCGGCTGTAAGAAGTCCCAGCATTTCCTCGGAGTCCGCCAGGTTCTTATCACAGCCAAGAGAGATGAATAATATTTTCATAAAATTACTCCGCTTCTGTCTGAACTGCTTCAGCAGTCTCAGCGCCCTCTGCGGTCTCGCCCTCAGCTGCCTCAAGAGCCTCTTTCTCTGCTTCCAGAGCTTCAATCTCTTCCTCTTCTTCCTGTCCCGGAAGGATCTTAACTTTACCTTTGTAAAGCTCGTCAATCGCAACGGAAAGAGGTTTCTTACCTGCTGCGTCAGGTACAAGCGGCTCTGCTCCGGCAATCAGCTGACGGGCACGTTTGCTTGCTGCAAGGACAAGAGAATAACGGCTGTTCAGCACGAGAGCCTCATCATCGTCCTCGTTGTTTGTGTTGATAGCCTCAATTAATTCTGAATAAGATGGATGTATCATATCTTTTCTCCCTTCTGTAACGGCAGGGCCGTATTTAACTTGTTAATTGATATTTATAAAAAAGCTTCTGCTTCTTTCTGAATCCTGGATACAAAATCATGGTTCCTGGATGCGCGCATACGCTCGCACCGGATGGTCTCATGAAGTGTATCAACACATTCCTCCAGATCATCATTGATCAGAAGGTAATCATATTTATCCATTCCTTTGGATTCCTCAACAGCTCTTCTAAGACGTCCATTGATCACATCCAGAGTCTCGGTTCCTCTTCCAACAAGACGCTTCTTCAGCTCTTCCATAGATGGCGGGCAGACGAATACAAGCAATGTATCCGGGAATTTCTCACGGATCTTCATAGCTCCCTGAATCTCAATCTCAAGGATCACATCCTTGCCGGATGCAAGCTGTTCTTCCACATATTTACGCGGAGTACCGTAATAATTTTCTACATACTGTGCGTACTCGATCAGGCCGTCTTCACTGATCATCTGCTCAAATTCTTCTTTTGTGCGGAAGAAGTAAGCTTCTCCATCCTTCTCGCCTGGTCTTGGATTTCTGGTAGTGACAGAAACGGATAATGCATAATTGTCATATTTCTCCATCAGCCGTTTCATGACGGTACCTTTTCCGGAACCGGAAAAACCCGAAACAACAACTAAAATCCCTTTACTCATTTCCTTCCTCCCTTTCTTCCTCTCCATACGCTTCCGAAAATCTCTTCGCAATAGTCTCCGGCTGCAGAGCGGAAAGAACAATATGATCATCTGATGTAATGATCACTGCCTTGGTTTTTCTTCCCTGCGTGGCATCAATGAGGGTACGTGTTCCCTTAACGCTCTGGACCATGCGCTTCACAGGTGCGGCATCCGGACTTACCACTGCCACGATCCTGCCTGAATTTACAACATTTCCAAAACCTACATTGATCAGTTTTGCCATTTCCGCTCTCCTTTTCTGCCGGTTCTTATTTCTGAGTGGTTATTCAATATTCTGGATCTGCTCACGGATCTTCTCGATCTCGGTCTTCAGATCTATGGCCGCGTTGGACACGGTAAGATCATTGGACTTGGACAGGATAGTGTTCGCCTCGCGGTTCATTTCCTGTGCCATAAAATCCATCTTACGTCCTACGCCTTCGTTCTCATCCAGGATCTTTCTCATTCCGTGGATATGGCTTCGAAGACGTACCGTCTCCTCGTCATTGCAGATCTTATCTGAAAAAAGTATCACTTCTGCGGCAATCCTGGAATCATCAATCTGGTTATCCTCAAGAAGTTCGTGCATCTTGGCTTCCAGTTTCTCTCTGTAAGCTTTCACAACCTCCGGGGATCGTTTCTCTACGACATCGACTTTCGCTTCAAGGCCTTTAAGCTTCTCCAGAAGATCACGTTTCAGATTCACGCCTTCACGCTCACGGGTCTCCACAAATTTCCGGCATGCCTCGTGAAGAGGACCTTCCAGAAAACTCCACAGCGCTTCTTCATCCGGTGCTTGTTCTTCCATGGTAAATACATCCGGATATCTGGAAAGTGTGGAAACGCAGATATCATTCTCGATTCCCAGTTCCTCACTCATCTGGTTTAAATATCCCAGATATTCTTTTGCAAGCTCTGAATTATATTTCAGAGCCATTCCGCCCATTGTATAATCTTCGTAGGTGATGAATACATCTACCTTGCCGCGGCGGATATAGGTCTTCATCACATTTCGGATCTCTCCCTCAAAATAGCTGAGTCTTTTCGGCATTTTGATGTTCAGATCCAGATATCTGTGATTGACGGATTTCAGCTCAACAGAAACCTTTCTCTCCTTGGATACTGCTTCCGCTCTGCCAAAGCCGGTCATACTTTTTATCATGTTGTCCTCCAATACTGCCTTTCAGGTTTATCGGCCGCTGATAAATACAGCCAATGATTGCAGTTACTGCTCACTCCGTTTTCAGTAACACGCTTCGCGATGCACAGAATTTATGCTAATCGCATAAATTCGCGCGGTATGTCTCGGAATTTTGGCATATTCATGCCAAAACACCTCGCGGAATAATGATAACTACTTATACATAAAGAAAAGGAGCATCAGCCCCCTTAGCGATACTCCTTTTCAACCCCTATAAATTTAATTATTTATACTTATTTAATTATACCAGTCTTCTTACAGAAACAATCGTTCTGTACGCTGCGTTATCACTGATCTTAATGCCATCTACAGAGTTCGATGCATGAACGATACGTCCATTACCCATATAGATTGCAACGTGTCCACCGTAGCAGATCAAATCGCCCGGCTGCGCATCAGCATAAGATACTTCTGTGCCGGCATACTGCTGTTCATAAGAAGTTCTCGGAAGACTTACTCCGAAGTTTGCATATACACTCTGTGTAAATCCTGAACAGTCAGCTCCACCTGTAAGGCTTGTACCGCCCCATACATATGGATTGCCAACAAACTGTGTTGCAAAGTCTACTACAGAAGATCCTGATCCTGAAGATGAAGATGAAGAACTGTCTGAATCAGATGACTGTTCACTCTCATAATCATCTGGTGAAACTGTATTATCAGAATCAATCACATTACCATACTCATCGTACTCTACATCATCAGAAGCTCCTGCATTGTCAACAGGATCACCATTTTCATCATATTCTACACCATCATCTGATTCAGACTCATCATCCGCATCATCAGTATTCTCAATCTCATTTCCGTCTTCATCATACTCTACATTTTCTTCCTCTTCTGATTCGGAGTCCTGTTCCTGCTCTGCAGCTTTTGCTGCTGCCTCTTCTTCTGCCGCCTGTCTTGCAGCCTCTTCCTCAGCCTGTCGTCTTGCCTCTTCTTCTGCTGCGATTCTTTCAGCTTCCAGTCTCTGAATTTCAGCTGTCTGTTCCGCTAACAGATTTGCATATTCTGTCGCCTGCTGCTGTGCATATGCAATTTCATTCTCATAATCGGCTGATTCAGATTTCTTCTGATCGATCTGGCACTGAAGATCATAAGACTGCTGTTCATAAGAAGCCTTCATCTCTTCCAGTTCTGCTTTGTCAGATTCATACTGAGTCTTTAAATTATTCACCTCATTAATAGTATTCACATATTTATCAAGATTCTTTCTGTCCTGCTCATACATCTGCTGTGTATTCTCAGCACGTGTCAGAAGTTCACTTAAATCTTCTGAATTAAGCATCATCTGAAACCACGCTGCATCCCCACCCTGTTCATACAGTGCCTGAATACGAAGCTTCATGCTCTCATACTGCTTATCTCTCGCCTTCTGAGCCTTAGCCAGATCCTGTTTTGTCTTAATAATATCTACTTCTTTATTATCGATATCTCCTTTAAGAGTATCAATAGAAACCATAACACTTACAAGATTGGAATCCAGTTCGGAAATCTCATTCTCAAGCTGTGATTTCGCATATGCAAGCTCATCCATTCTGGAATATGTCGCATCCAGCTGCTGACTTGTGATCGCCTGCTCTTCTCTCAATTCATCCTCTCTTGAAGCGCTTACACTAACAACCTGTGTTGCGCTCATCAGGAGTGCTAATGTAAGACATACAATTCTTTTCTTCATGAATTCTCACCCTCGTAACATTTTCTTTCTATATCTTAATGTTTTTGCAATATCTAAGTTAATTCTTATACATATTAACACACCACACTCAAAAACGCAAGGATTAATTACCATAAATTTTATATTTCTGTAACATTTATTAATCTTTTTGTTATTCTTCGCATTTCTTTCTACAATTCAAACATATTCCATTTCATGTTTGTAATAATTTAACACAGGACAAAGATATCTGATGCAGGGTTACTGTTCACACACCACTATCCCGCGAGGTGTTTTGGCATGAATATGCCAAAATCCCGAGACATA
>ERZ827471.106-NODE-106-length-91058-cov-4.754547_pt1 | contig 91058 bp, 67 predicted proteins | sample MGYA00519772_ERZ827471 | MGnify/ENA primary metagenome ERZ827471 (study PRJEB31778, sample SAMEA3449315) | human gut metagenome | biome: human gut; feature: human-associated habitat; material: faeces | place: United Kingdom | collected 2010/2012 ...
TAGTAGTGTAATAATAAAGGAGTTAACGAGTTATGAACGAGCAAATTAGAAGCATTTTAGTACAAGAGACAACAAAGACAAGCAAGATCCAGCAGCTGTTCCTTTTAGGGGTTCCCCGTGCGGAAATTGCGAGGATGGTAACCAACGGCAATTACGGTTTCGTGGTGAACGCCCTGCGCCGGATGAGGGAACGTGAGGGCGGTTTGAACATCCATCCGGAGACAACAGCGTTGGATTACACTTTCAACCGCAAGTTTGGTATCGAGATCGAGGCTTATAACTGCTCCCGTGAACGGCTCGCACGTGAGCTCAGGGAGGCCGGGATAGAGGTTGCGGTGGAAGGTTATAACCATACCACCCGTCCGCACTGGAAGCTCGTGACGGACAGCAGCCTGAACGGTAACGACACATTCGAGCTGGTCAGTCCGATCCTGGTCGGTGAAGCCGGCCTGCGGGAATTGGAGAAGGTCTGCTGGGTGCTTGAGCTGTGTGACGTGAAAGTGAACGAGAGCTGCGGGCTTCACGTGCATATCGATGCCGCCGGTTTCAGCATGGCAACCTGGCGTAACCTGGCCCTGAGTTACAAACATCTGGAACCGGTCATCGACAGGTTCATGCCGGCATCCCGCAGGGACAACCGCTATTGCCGGGGACTGGGTCATGTCTCTGACGAGATGATACGTTCGGCCCGGACGGTGGATGAGCTGAAAGGAAGGATCGGCAACCGCTACCACAAGGTGAACCTCGAGGCCTACTCACGGCACAAGACGGTCGAGTTCCGCCAGCATTCGGGAACGACCAACTTCACAAAAATGCGCAATTGGGTGCTGTTTCTCCACAAATTGGTTACCTTTGCCACGAGGGATCAGGTGCCCGCGGCCACCGCGCTAAGGGACATCCCCTTTCTGGACGGTGAACAGAAACTGTATTATAAACTGAGGACTAAAAAATTATCGGCATGAACAAGCATATGTATATTTTAGCGGACGGCGGCAGGATTGCCGCCTCCGACCCTTCCGAGTTTGTACGCCTCCTGCGTGAGGGCAGCTGGTTTGACAGCGAATGCACCGACGGGGAGTATATGGTGAATTTCTCCAAGCGGTATAACGAACTGCACGGGGTGACGGTAAGAACCGACACGCCCGAGCATTTCATGGCCGACCTGAAAAAGTACGGTTACATCAAGGGCTGAAAAGCCCGCTCCTTTATTATTGCGATCCCCGCCAGCACACCTTCGGTGTGTACCGGCGGGGATTTTTCTTTTTTCACGGTATCTGATGTCTGCCGTATCCTGCTTTTCAGAGGGGGGCTGGCTTCACGACCTCCCTCCCGGGAAAGCCTTTTTTTCTTTTCACCGTCCCTTCCACGCATGACAAAAACTGACTATCCATGACAATGCATGACAGGGTATTTGAGGGTGTTCAGCCTGTTATTTCCTTTGTGACATGAAACGGCAGGAATCCCCTGCAAGTATAACCGTTAAAAAAAGACGCAATGGAAAAAGAACCTTTATTTATCGCATTTGCCAGCCAGAAGGGAGGAGTAGGCAAGACCGCCTTCACCGTACTCACGGCCGGCATCCTGCACTACCAGCGCGTAGGCGAAGCCGTGGTGGACTGCGATGCCCCCCAGCACAGCATCACCCAGATGAGAGGCCGTGACATGGAACGCGTCGGGGAGAACGATTCCCTGAAAGTAGCCCTTTACCGCCAGCACGAACAGCTCCGGAAACTCGCTTATCCGATTATAGAGAGCGATCCGGAGAATGCGGTGGCCGACTTCAACCGCTACCGGGAAGAACGGGGCATGGAGTTCGACATCGTGCTGTTCGACCTTCCCGGCACGCTCCGCAGCGTAGGCGTGATCCAGACCGTGGCCTCCATGCACCATATTTTCATTCCTTTAAAGGCGGACAATATCGTGATGCAGAGCTCCTTGCAGTTCGCCGCCGTGATCGAGGAAGAGCTGGTTGCCCGCCGGAATTGTGATTTGAGAGGAATCCACCTGTTTTGGAACATGATCGACAAGCGTGAGCGCAAGGAAACCTATGAGTCATGGAACAAGGTCATGCGGGCCTCGAGGCTGCACCTGCTTGAGACGCGTATCCCGGATACCAAACGTTACAACAAGGAACTGAGCGCCCTGCAGGGGAGTGTCTTCCGTTCCACCCTGCTGCCGGCCGACAACCGCCAGATAAAAGGATCAGGGCTTACGGAGCTGGTAGACGAGATATGCGGTATTACCGGACTGGACAAGCATTCACCCTCACCGGACGCATAACATGGAAAGTTCCGGAAGAAAGAGGATCGATCCCCGGCAGATTGACGAGAAGGCTATCCTTGAGAAGGTGGCCGCCCTGGGCGCGCAAGGGATATACAGTTCCAGCTCGTCCAAAGCGATGCCCGCCCGTAAGGAGGAGCCCCCTCTTCCTGAAGCCGGGGGAACATCCGCGGAACAGGACATCGGGGAATATATCAACTCCCACCTGAATGATTTCTCCTCTCCCGGACGTAATCCCCTGCATATCGACAAGGAAGCGTACAGGCTTCTTGCCGACCTGGTCTGGATTGTCCGCCGCAAGGATTTTACGATAGCGGGAGTAGCCAGCCGGATTATCATGGACCATTTCAGGGAGAATGCCGGCCTGATCGAGAAAATAAAGGAATTCTATAAACGACAATTGTATTAAATGGATATGGAAATGAAAGAGAACATCAGAACGACAAGGGGAAAAACGGAAAATGCGGACGCGGTCTCCTGCGCCGCAACAAAGGGAGCTGCCCGTGAGGGACATCCCCAAGAGCCGGCGGAAGAAAGTCCGGCCCGGCTCATCGAATCCTACCGGCGCGTCCCCTGTCTGTCAGAGAGCGTGGTCCTGGATATCGACGAGGTGGTTTATGAACGTATGGACGGGCTTGTACAGGCAATCGGACGCGAGGATGTCACGACGGGCAGCTTTGTCAGCCGGGTGATATCGGAACATCTGGAAAGACACGCCGACATGATCCGGATAATAGAGGAACAGGGTCAGAAACGACAATAACGACGGTATGGAGTACGCATTCATTCTTCTGTTCCTGTATGCCTCCTACCTGAGCGTAGAGAAGTACGTCCACACGGGCAGCGTCCTTAAATGGCGGGGAGGACAGCGTCCTGCCTCCGGTCCTCCGGTGAAGGAAGAACCGGCAGAGCCACGGGAGGAAACGTCTGAGGAAGCTGTCATCGGCAGGAGCCGGTACCGGTTACGGCAATTCCCGCCTATGGACGAGGAAGACACGACAGGCGAAAACCGGACGGATACGGCCATGAAAGCAGGAAAGGCACCCGTGCCCGGATTCCCCGATCCTTTCGGGAGGTTGGAGGACGGGGAAGTGCCGGAACGCCACGAGATCACCGGTTATGTGGAACGTCCCGATCCCCACCGCGCCAGGGGCGTGACCTTCGACGACATGGACCTGCTCTCCAGGTTCATGACCACGGACCGCCTTTCGGAACAGGAACGGTCCCATGCCCGCCAGGCACTGGAACGGCTGGAGGGGACCAATGTGGAACGCATCCTCCAGGCCGGTATCCTGGGCAGCGACGAGAGGCTGAAACGTTACATGAGACTCTACGTGGACAGCGACAGGGAACCGCCCCTGCTGGCGGCGGGAAAGGACAGGGAAAGCATCATCAGGGATTTTGACATTACGGATTTCATACCCCGGTAACCAATAATATAGTGTATATGGCGAAGTATTATGATTCAAGCTGATCCGCTTTGCGGACATCTTTCCAAGAAAGCAAAAAGCCGCCGGGCGGCAAGGTCGAACTTAAAGTAAGGAGGTAACGATGACCGGATACTACGATTCGGGATGATCCCAGGATTCCATCCCCGGAGCAAACAGACAGGCAGTCAAACAGGTAAAAAAAGTATGGCAAACGGATATTATGACTCGGGATGACCTGGCGGACATCCTGTTCCGAAGGGAAAGTAACATGAGTGACGGACGAATTAAAGAAGGAGGTAACGATGTACGGTTATCATGATTCCGGCTGATGCCAGCAGTAAACATGTGGTTGCAAGGACAGCCGCGGGCATCCGGCCCGCGGCCTGTTCAAAAAGAAAGTCCAACGAACATTTATAATATAGGTATAAAAACAATGAGACATACGAAATCTTATTCATTTTTACGATTCTCCCCTATGGGCAAAGTGACGGACGCATTGGCATCCCTTATCGGGCGCATACCGACAAGAACGGCCTTCCTACTGGCATGGCTGGCCACATGGACAGTCCCCGCGTCCGCCGTCGGTGACGGGTCCGCCGGGCTGGTGCAGGCCACGCAGATGGTCACCGGATATTTTGATCCGGCCACGAAACTGATTTACGCGGCCGGGGCGCTCTGCGGGCTGATCGGGGCCATCCGCGTGTATTCCAAGTTCTCGTCGGGCGATCCGGACACGGGCAAGACCGCCGGCAGCTGGTTCGGTGCCTGCGTGTTCCTGATCGTGGCGGCCACGGTGCTGAGGTCGTTCTTCCTGTAACCCCCATGCCGTATGGAATACAAGCTGAACAAGGGCGTCGGGCAGGACGTGGAGCTCTTCGGCCTCAAGGCGCAGTACCTCTATCTCTTTGCCGGCGGCCTGCTCGCCGTCTTCCTCGTGTTCGTCATCCTCTACATGGCGGGCGTGAACCGCTGGTTCTGCATCGCCCTCTGCGTCGCATCGGCCTCGGGGATCATCCTCGGAGTGTTCCGCCTGAACAGGAAATACGGCCCCCACGGGCTGATGAAGCTGGCGGCGGCAGGATACCGACCCTATTACATCATCAACAGAAAACGTATCACCTCACTTTTTAAACGAAGAAAATATGCGAAACATACTCAAAGCGGCCACCCTGGAAAGTAAGTTCCCCCTTCTCGCCGTCGAGGACGGGTGCATCCTCTCCAAGGACGCGGACGTGACCGTCGGGTTCAAGATCCGCCTGCCGGAAGTCTTCACCCTCACCTCCGCCGATTACGAGGCCATGCACGGCGCATGAGGGAAGGCGATCAGGGTATTGCCCTGCCATACCATCGTCCACCGCCAGGACTGGTTCCTGGAGGAGAGGTACAGGGCGCGTACCGGCAAGGAGGAGCCGGGATTCCTGGACCGCAGCTTCGAGCTCCATTTCAACGAGCGGCCTTTCCTGAACCATTTCCCGTACCTGTTCATCACCCGTACCACGAAGGAGCGCATGCGGCAGCAGAGCAACTTCTCCGTCCTCTGCAGGGGGCATATCCTCCCCAGGGAGGTCCGGGACAAGGACGGTGTCCTCCGCTTCCTGGAAGCCGTGGAGCAGTTCGAGCGCATCATCGCTGATTCCGGGCTGGTCCGTCTGGAACGGCTCACGACGGAGGAAATTACCGGAAAGGGAAAGGAGGCCGGCCTGGTGGAGAAATACTTCTCCCTCTCGCAGGAGGACACCACCACGCTGGAGGACATCCGGCTCGGGGGGTCGGAAATGCGTGTCGGCGACAAGCGGCTCTCGGTGCATACGCTCTCCGACGCGGACGACCTGCCCGCTGCGGTACGGACCGACGGACGCTACGAGAAATTCTCCACGGACCGCAGCGACTGCCGCCTCTCCTTTGCCGCTCCTGTCGGATTGCTGCTTCCTTACAATCACATCTATAACCAATACGTGTTTATAGATGATCCGGCAGAAACCCTCCGGCATTTCGAGAAAACGGTCAGGAACATGCGCTCCCTCTCACGTTACAGCCGCGCCAACGAGATCAACCGGCAGTGGGCGGAGGAGTACCTGAACGAGGCGCATTCCTTCGGGCTGGTCCCCGTGCGCTGCCACTGCAACGTCATGGCCTGGTCGGAGGACAGGGAGAGGCTGAGGAATATCCGGAACGACACCGGCTCGGCCCTGGCGCAGATGGGTTGCAAGCCCCGCCACAACACGGTGGACGCGCCTACCCTTTACTGGGCGGCCATCCCCGGCGGGGAGGGCGACTTCCCCGCCGAGGAGTCCTTCCACACGTTCATCGAACAGGCCGCGTGCCTTTTCATCGGGGAGACGAACTACGCCTCCTCCCTCTCTCCCTTTGGCATCAAGATGGCGGACCGTCTCGGCGGCAGGCCCATCCACCTGGATATCTCGGACGAACCGATGAGGCGGGGAATCACGACCAACCGCAACAAGTTTATCCTGGGGCCTTCGGGCAGCGGCAAGTCCTTCTTCACCAACCATCTCGTGCGCAACTATTACGAACAGGGCGCGCACATCCTGCTGGTGGACACGGGAAACAGCTACAAGGGGCTGTGCCGGCTCATCCATGAGCGCACCCGCGGGGAGGACGGGATCTACATCACGTATGAGGAGGACCGCCCGATCACGTTCAATCCGTTCTACAGCGAGGACCGGCAGTTCGACGTGGAAAAGAGGGAGAGCATCAAGACGCTGATCCTGACGCTCTGGAAGCGGGAGGACGAGGTGCCGAAACGCTCCGAGGAGGTCGCCCTCTCCGGCGCGGTGAACGCCTATATCCGCAGAATCACGGAAACCCCGGAGTCCAAACCGGATTTCAACGGGTTCTACGAGTTCGTCCGGGATGACTACCGGCGGATGATGGAGGAAAAGAGGGTACGCGAGAAGGACTTCGACATCGACGGGTTCCTGAACGTGCTGGAGCCGTTCTACAAGGGAGGGGACTATGACTTCCTCCTGAACTCGGACAAGGGGATAGACCTGACCCGCAAGCGGTTCATCGTCTTCGAGCTGGACAACATATCATCGAACAATGTGCTGCTCCCGGTGGTGACGCTCATCATCATGGAGACGTTCATCTCCAAGATGCGCCGCTTGAAAGGTGTCCGCAAGGTCATCCTGCTGGAAGAGGCCTGGAAATCACTGATGTCCCCCAATATGGCCACCTATGTTTTGTATCTGTTCAAGACGGTCAGGAAGTATTTCGGGGAGGCCGTGGTGGTCACGCAGGAGGTGGACGACATCATCTCGTCCCCGATCGTGAAGGAGGCCATTATCAACAACTCGGACTGCAAGATCCTGCTGGACCAGAGGAAGTACCTCAACAAGTTCGAGCGGATACAGACCCTTCTGGGACTGACCGACAAGGAATGCTCGCAGATCCTTTCCATCAACCGCGCCAACGACCCCTCACGCCGGTACAAGGAAGTATGAATAGGACTGGGAGGTGTGCAGTCTGCCGTCTATGCCACGGAGACCTCCACGGCAGAGTACCTTACCTATACGACGGAGGAGAGCGAGAAGCTGGAAGTGGAACGGATGGCGGCAAGGACCGGCAGCATGGAGCAGGCCATACGGATACTGGCCGCGGAAAAAAGAGGCGGCAGGAAATAAGTTTTACAGAACGATTAAAAGAACGATTCAATGAAAAGAAAATTACTATGGGCGGCATGCGCCTTTTTACTGACTGTACCGCCAGTGCATGCGCAATGGGTGGTGACCGACCCGGGCAACCTGGCACAGGGCATCGTGAACAGCGTCAACGAGATGGTGGAAACTTCCGAGACGGCGCAGAACGCGCTTTCCACCTTCAAGGAGGCCTCGAAAATCTACGAGCAGAGCCGGAAATACTACGACATGCTCAAGAGCGTGAACTCGCTGGTCAGCGGGAGCCTGAAGGTCAAGGAGTCCGTGCTGATGCTCTCGGAAATCTCGGAGAGCTACGTGACGAACTACGGGAAGATGCTCACCGACGAGAACTATACGCAGCGGGAACTGGAGGCCATCGCCTTCGGCTACAACAACATCATGAAGAGAAGCAGCGCGTCCGTGGCCGAGCTGAAGAACATCATCACCCCCACCGGCATGTCCATGACCGACAAGGAACGGCTGGACCTCATTGAACGGGTGTACCGCGAGATGAGGCACTACAAGACGCTGGTGAACTACTACACCCGCAAGAACCTGCGCGTCTCCTACCTGCGGGCCAGGGAGAAGGGCGAGACCGGACAGGTCCTGGAACTTTACGGGAAGAACGAACGCTATTGGTAAACCCTTAAAAAGACAAGATCATGGTATTGTTATCCCTATCCTTCGACAGCCTGCACGGTATCCTGCGCAAGCTGTATGACGAGATGACCGAACTGTGCCAGCCGATGATGACGCTGGCCACGGCCATCGCCGCCCTGGGCGCGCTCTTTTACATCGCCTACCGCGTGTGGCAGTCCCTCTCGCGTGCCGAACCGGTGGACGTGTTCGGCATGCTGCGCCCCTTCTGCCTGGGCATCTGCATCCTGTTCTTCGACGTGATCGTGCTGGGAAGCCTGAACGGCATCCTGGGTCCCGTCGTGCAGGGAACGGGTGCGATGCTCCATGACCAGACCTTCGACGTGAGGAAGTTCCAGGAAGAAAAGGACAGGCTGCTCTCCGAGATGCCCCTGAAGGTGGCCGTGACCGGGGAGTTCAACCCCACGGACGAGGAGCTGGAAAAGGAGATCGCCGACATGGGCTGGAGCGGGGAGGACTACGCGGTGATGCAGCGGATGTCCTACACCTGCTACTCCTTCTCCCTGCAAGGCATCGTGCAGACCATCATGCGCAAGGTGATGGAGTTCCTTTTCCGTGCCGCCTCGCTGGTGGTGGACACGATCCGCACCTTCTTTCTCATCGTCCTCTCCGTTCTGGGACCCCTCGCTTTCGCGGTATCGGTCTTCGACGGTTTCCAGGGCACGCTCGTGCAGTGGCTGGCACGGTATATCAGCGTATATCTCTGGCTGCCCATCTCCGACCTGCTGGGGGCGATGCTCGCCAAGATACAGACGCTGGTGCTGCAAAGCGAGATGGAGATGATCCGGGACCCCCTGAGCGCCCTCTCCCCGGACGGGTCGACAGCCGTCTACCTGGTGTTCATGCTCATAGGGCTGGTCGGGTACTTCTGTGTCCCCACCGTGGCGAACTGGGTAGTACAGGCCGGAGGCATGGGCGCGTATAACCGGAACATGAACAACACGGCGGGCAAGGCCGCCAACGTGGGCGGGGCCATAGCCGGGGCATCCACGGGCAACGTGGCCGGAGTGCTGCTGAAAAAGTAAAGACAACCGGATAATAACATTCATTCACCGTAAGACATGGAATTCAAGAGTCTGAAAAACATCGAGTCCTCGTTCAGGCAGATACGCCTGTTCAGCCTCGTCTTCCTCGCCGCATGCGCTCTCCTGACCGGCTTTTCCGTCTGGAAGTCCTACCGGTTCGCCGAGGCGCAGCGGGAGAAGATCTACGTGCTGGACGAGGGCAAGTCGCTCATCATGGCCCTCTCGCAGGACGCCGCGCGCAACCGCCCGGTGGAAGCGAGGGAGCACGTGCGCCGCCTGCACGAGCTGTTCTTCACCCTGGCCCCCGACAAGGCGGCCATCGAGTCGAACATAAACCGGGCGATGTACCTGGCCGACAAGAGCCTGTACGGGTATTACCGCGACTGGAACGAGAAAGGTTTCTATAACCGGCTCATCAGCGGGAACGTCAACCAGACGGTGGTGGTGGACAGCATGCGGTGCGATTTCGACAGCTATCCCTACCGCGTCACCACCTATGCCCGGCAGATGATCATCCGGGGAAGCAACATCACCGAACGCTCCCTGGTGACACGCTGCCGCCTGCAGAGCACGGTCCGGTCGGACAACAACCCGCAGGGCTTCCTGGCGGAACACTTCGAGATTTTGGAAAACAGGGACCTGCGTACCGTGGAAAGGTAACGGTGTCCCGCAGTAATCAATCATTCAACAATATCTGGAAAATGGATATAAGATCAACGGCAAGGGAAAGGCTGGAGGCATATCTGGACGGCCTTTCCGAGAAACAGAGACGGGGCATCCTCGTGGCGATGCTGGTCCTTACCTGCACCGCATCGGGCATCGTCCTGGTGCGTACCGCCGGCCGGCTGGCACCGGCAGGAGGGCGCATGGAGCTCCCTTTCGGGGAAGGTTGCCTCACGGATACCCTGCGCAGGCTGCCCGATCCCCTGAAGGGACAGGAAACAGACATTTACCGGACCATTAAACAACCCCAGCAAGATGGAAAACAGGAAGAGTAACATGGAAGAAGAACACGTGCCGGCCGGGGAAGCCCAGGAAGGCGCACGGCCGGCGGAAGCCGGGGTCATTCCCTCCGAAGGGACAAAACCGGGAAAACGGCTCAGCGAGGAGGAAATCCTGCGCCGCAGGAAATACATCGTCATACCGGCTTTCGTGCTGGTGTTCCTTGCGGTCCTCTGTCTGATATTCGCCCCTTCCGGTGACAGCGGGGAAACGGCGGCGGGCGGTTCCGGATTCAACGTGAACGTGCCGGAACCCACGACGGTCCAACTGGAAGGGAATAAAACGGACGTTTATGAAAGACAGCAGGCCCGTCGGGAGAAAGACAGACGGATGCAGTCGCTTTCCGACCTTGCCGGAAGGCTGCTGGAAGGGAAAAAGGGCGCGGACAGCATTCCTTCCCCAGATGGGAGCATACGGCAGTCGGCGGACACTTACGGGCAGATCGCCGGGCAGTTGGAGAGCTTTTACGAAACTCCGCAAGCGACAACCGGCGCTCTGGAACAAAAGGTGGAAGAACTGTCCCGCCGGCTGGAAGAGGCGGAAGCGGAAAACCGCCGGACGGGATCCCGCGAGGAGATGATGGAACAGTCCTACCGGATGGCCGCCAGGTACCTGAACCCGAAACCGGAAACCACACCTGACGAGGTGGAGGAGGAAAAGCCGGAGCCTGTCCCCGTCAGCCGGGTGGAGACCGGAACGACCTCCGCCCTGGAGCAGCCGCTGACGGATTCCGCGTTTGTCGCCTCACTGGCCGTGGAGAGGAACTACGGCTTCAACACGGCGGTGGGCAGCAGCTACCGGATGGGGATGAACACCATCCCGGCCTGCATCTCCGAGAGCCAGACCCTTGAGCAGGGAGGGCGGGTGAAGCTGCGCCTGCTCGCTCCCCTGCAGGCCGGAAGCGTCACCGTGCCGGCCAACAGCCTGGTGACCGGAACGGCCGATATCCGTGGGGAACGCCTGGACATCCTGGTAAGCAGCATCGAGTATGCGGGCAATATCATTCCCGTACAACTGGCGACATACGATATCGACGGGCAGCGGGGCATCTTCGTGCCGGGTTCGGAAAGCCGGACGGCCGCCAAGGAAGTATTGGGGGACGTGAGCCAGGGCATGGGAGGCAGCATCTCCTTCGCCGGTTCCGCCGGGCAACAGGTGGCGATGGACCTCACGCGGGGTGTCCTGCAGGGCGGGACACGGTTCATCTCGCAACGCGTCAAGGCGGTCAAGGTAAAGCTGAAGGCCGGGTACAAGGTGTTGCTGGTCACAAAAAAGCAATAATGACGTTTAACTGTAATCTTTTTTAAAAACAATCATTCAAGATGAGAACATTCATTCTTTCAATCATGGCCGCGCTGGCAGGAATGGCCTGCCGGGCGCAGGAGCCCAGGCCGGAGGGCGGGGTCAGGATCCTGACCGCCGGCCAGCATATCACGCCCTACAGGATCGGCGTGCCGTTCAGCAAGACGGTGCATATCCTTTTTCCCTCGGAGGTCCGCTATGTCGACCTGGGCAGCACGGACATCATCGCGGGCAAGGCGGACGGCGTGGAGAACGTGGTGCGCGTCAAGGCCGCCGTCCGGGATTTCCCCGGCGAGACGAACTTCTCGGTCATCACGGGGGACGGCTCGTTCTATTCGTTCCTCGTTTCCTACGAGGAGGAAGCGGAAGCGTTGAACATCAACATGGACAGCCGGTTTCCGGCAGGGCCCTCCGCGGGCGGGAGCGCCGTCCGTGTGACCGAGCTCGGCGAGGAGGACCCCTCGGTCATCGCCAGCCTGATGTACACCATACACCGTCTGGACCGCAGGGACGTGAAGCATATCGGCTGCCGCCAGTTCGGGATGCAGGCCCTGCTCAAGGGCATCTATGTGCATAAGGACCTGCTGTTCCTCCACGTCTCGCTGGCCAATTCCTCCCATGTGCCATTCGACATCGACTTCGTGCGTTTCAAGGTGGTGGACAAGAAAGTGGCCAAGCGGACGGCACAGCAGGAGACCTACATCGAGCCGGTGCGCTTGACGAGATCAGGCGTATAGAGGGCAAAGGGGAAGGACGCATCGTCTACGCTTTCCACAAGGTGGTCATCCCCGATGACAAGCTCATCGAGGTGGAGATTTACGAGAAGGGCGGCGGACGCCACCAGCGGTTCCATATCGAGAACAGCGACCTGGTGGACGCCAGACTGGTGGACGAACTGATAAAGGAGTAATTCTATGAGGAAATATCTGTTTATAATAATGATGTGCGTCTTCCTGTCCTCTTTGGCGGGCAAGGTTTCCGCCCAACGCTACCTGCCCGGGCAGACTGGACTTCAGCTGACGCTGGGCGGCGTGGACGGCTTCGGAAGGAACGTAAGACACCTGAGGGGGAATTTCCAGGCCGGGCTGGCCCTGAGCCGTTACAACCGTAACCGCTCGCGCTGGGTGTTCGGCGCGGACTACGTGAAGAAACACTATGCCTATAAGGAGACGGCCGTACCCAAGGAGCAGTTCACGGCGGAGGCGGGCTGTCTCTTCCCGTTCCTCTCGGACAGGGGCAGGAACGTGTTCCTGTCCGCCGGCCTGTCCGCGCTGGCAGGCTATGAGAGGGTAAACCGGAACGGCAGGATCCTTTATGACGGGGCGACCCTGCTGCACAAGGGGACCTTCATCTACGGCTTCGCCCCGGCATTCGAGATGGAGGCGTACCTGACCGACCGCTGGGCTTTTCTTTTCAATGTCCGGCAACGCGTCTTCTTCGGATCGTCCGTAGGGCATTTCCATACGGTCGTGGCCGCCGGACTGAAATATATCATCGATTAATCTTTTAAAAACAGGAAACAATGAAATTAGGAACATTCATCATGGGATGCGCGCTGGCTCTGCCGGCGTGCATGCTTGCCGGCTGTGACGACCGTCTGGAGGTGCGGCAGGCATACGATTTCTCGCTCTCGTCCTGGTACCTGCAGGAAGGCATTGAACCGGATGAGACGGTGGAGATCCGTCTGACGCTTGACCGCGAGGGGGATTACCGCGAGGCCCGTTACCGCATCGGATACATACAACTGGAGGGTGACGGCGAGGTGTTCGCCGCGGACGGAACCAGGCTGGTGAACCGCGAGCTGACGGACCTCTCCGGCATTGCGGGGCTGGACACGACGGACATCTGCCGCCAGGTATTCACCCTCTTTTACCGGAACACGGGAGAGGACAATCCCGGGATCCGCTTCGTGGCGGTGGACAACTTCAGAGTGGAACGGACGCTGGACATCCCGTTCTCCATCGAGGACAGGGCAAATACGGATACAATCGACTAACGAAAGGCGGGAGCTATGACGGAACAGGATAAATACGGCATGGAGCAGCTTGCCGAATATCTGGACATGCGAATACGGTACGAGGAAGAAACAATAAAGGAGATCCGAAATAAACTGGACCGGGATTACCTTTATCATTTTGCGTGGACCGGGGAGGAATTGTTCAAGTCCCATTTCATGGTAAAACAATACGGGGAACTCCGCCAGGTAATCCGGCAGGTGGGAGCTCCCGAAAAGGTGCATGGATATATACGGCATAAACGGGAGGAATGCCTGAAGGAGCTGGTCAGCGGGAGTATCCGCAGGCGCAGTACGGACGATATTTCCAACCTGGCACATACCTACCGGCTGGAATGCATGCAGAGACTGGTCAAGGATTATACGGGCTTCGAACGGCTTCTCTCGATGAAGGCTCCCCGCGAGGAAGTGAAAGCAAAAACGGAGCCGGAAACGATGAAAAAGAAGTCGAACGGATTAAAAATATAATGGAATGGAACAACAGGACCCCAATGTCATAAGGTTTATGGACTGGCTGGATTCAACAATGGAAGTATTGGACGAGAAAATCCAGACGGGAACGGTAAAGTCAAATGCGGACTACCTTTCTTTCTTTGAGGACAAGGCCGAGGAGCTATACAGGCAGCATTATATGTATAAATGTTTAAACGACCTGCGTTCCCATGTCAGGAAACTTGAAACGCCGCGGCAGATTCAGGAGTACATACAGCGAAGGAGGAATGCCTGTCTGGATAAACTGCTGGAACAGGACATCTCCGCCAGGAGTACAAGCCCGATGAGCAATCTGGCCCACACGCTCCGGCTCGAGTGCTCGCAGCAGCTTGTCCGTGAGTACGACCTTCTTGTCCGTTTCCTTACCGCAACGCCGCGAGAGAGGCAGGAAGAGGAGCGTGTCTCAAAGGTCAACCGGGATAAGGCCCGGAAGGGAGGATTAAGATTATAGCAAAAACAATGAAAAAGGTAAAGGGAATGCCAATTTGGAGAGGAAAGGCAATGCTGTGCATGCTTGTGATGACACTGTTGAGAGCCGGTCTGTCGGCACAGCCGGTAAAAATGCGACAGGGACCGGACCCGGTAAAGTTTGAACTTGCGGTCAGCCTTGTAAAACAGTGAGAGGGACTTCATGGAAAAGACAAATTTCCGTACTACGGTTATGGACACCGCCAATTGCCGGGCGAGAATCTGTCCTACGACATGACGGAGGCTGAAGCGGAGGCACTGCTCCGTAAGGACCTCATGAAACGCTACGCGTTGTTCCGCAGGTACGGCAAGGATGCGGAACTTCTGATGGTTTTAAGCTACAATGTCGGAACGTCGGCATTGCTCGGATACGGGAAACGCCCCAAAAGCCGCCTGCTCCGAAAGCTGGAGGCCGGAGACCGTGACATATACAGGGAATACATTTCCTATTGCCACTACCGGGGACGGAAGGTCAAATCAATAGAAAGACGCAGGAAAATGGAATTTTTACTGCTTTATGAGAAATAGATAATAAAGAAAGAGGGAGAGCCTACGTTATCTTGTAGTGCTCTCCCTTCATTCATACAGGGTTTTCAACGTTTCCCACATTACAAACAACCGTTTTTATAATGCGGGAGTATGTCGTTATGCCTGATACCCAAGGTTGAAATTCAGCAGATGATGGATAAAAAGCCTGCCGCGTTCCGTCCATACGGTATGCATGGCCGTTCCGGTTTCTCCGTTCCGGTTCTGCCATACATGCGTATGTGTCCGGGTATATCCTTCCTTCTGGTATCGGGCGGTAAGCATCCATGTCCCTGACTGGCGGAACTGGACCCCAAGCAATTTCAGCCTGTAATTCAGCTCCCTCCCGCTCATTCCAAGTTCTTTGGCTATCTGCGTGGTCGTATATGTGCTTGCCGAATGCAGGACCTCGTCAAAATACCTTACTTTCGGAGCCTGCAGGCTCAATTCAATGGCGTTCCGCGCGTTTTTCTCTTCCAGTACGGATATATGCCTGTCGCGTTCCTTTATTTTGTTTTCCGCGAGCAACAAGGCCCGTGAAAGCAGTTCGGAGTCGGTTTCTCCCTTTATGTCAAGCAGGTATCCGCCCTCTTTTAATGTCCGTGGAACAAGGTCGTCAAAGATCCAGCTTTCGAACCTCTCGGCCGAGGGCAGGCGGCTGCCGGCCATCAGGCGGTAAAGGTTCCCCTCGTCGATGAACTTCACTTTCTGCCGGCCGCCTGCCGTAAGGAGGTCGTGGACGCGTACCCCCTTCGGTCTGCAATGCCGGTTGACGGCATCCTTGGGATTGGCGTATCCCAACGCCGAGGCCACGTCCCTGGCGCAAAACCAGACCCTGCCTCCGGCTTCCACGGTCCGGACCTTGCCGAACTCGGGATGTTCTGTTATGACTAACGTGTGCATGTCGTTTACTGTTTATAGGTTGATTCTATCGCTTTGAATATCTCATGGATTACCTGGGGGACGATGGCGTTCCCGTATCCCTTGACGGACTGCTGCCGCCAGGAAGAAAAGGTAATACCGTCCAATTGACGGGGAACCCCATCATCTCGGCCACAAACAGGGGATTGAGTTGGAAACTCCTCCCAGCCTGGGCAAAGAAATCGGGAAGGCTGCCCTGCTGCGGGTTCTTCCCCTTCCTCGCGAAGTGTTCCAAGGTCGGCGCACCCTTCCAGTCCCTTGCCGTCGGAGTCGGGAGCAGCCCGTGGAAGTCCAGGAAGTCCGTCAGGCCGTTGGGATTCTTCTCCCCGTCCTCCGCCCCGTGCATGGACGTGCGTCCCTGACTTTTCCAGCGTTCCACCCGCTGCCGGTGGTGTATCTCCGTCGCTGTCGGGGTGGGCAGGAGCATCTCGCGGATGATTTCCGGAAGCCCCTTCTGGAGGCTGTTCGCTCCTCTCGGACTGCAATCCCTCGCCATCGGCGTGGGCAACAAACCATACCCGGTCCCTCCGGTGCGGGGCACCGACGGCACAAGCCGGAATAAGCAGCGGCTGGACGGTATATCCTTCACGCTCAAGATCCCGGCAGATGGTCTCGACGACGTATTCCTCCCGCTTGCGGTATACAGGCTGATCCTCTCCGAACAGAGAGGGCTGACATCCCACGTGAGCCGCCTTGCCGGGCTGTACCATCGTGAGGATGCCACCAACGTTCTCACCAACGATCCAACCGGGCCGGATCTCGTGAATGGCACGGAGCATGTGAGGCCAGAGGTAACGGCTGTCCTCCGCGCCCCTTCGCTGGCCGGCGACTGAGAAGGGCTGGCAGGGGAAACCTCCCGTGAGGATGTCGACCTTTCCCCTTCATCCCCGAAAATCCGTAGTTGTAATATCCGTATAACTTTCTGCATGGCTGAACCAATAATTTAAAATCCGGTTACAAAACTCGTCTATCTCGCAATGGAAGGCGTTGCGCCATCCCATTCATTCGGCGGCGAGATCCGCCGCGCCAAACCCGCTGAAAAGCGAGGCATGTACCAACTGTCTCATATTGGAATCCTATTAATCGGTTAATGAATCCGTTACATTCCCGGTCTTTTTTTTTACCGGAATGGTTATTACCATCTCGTCGATCTTGCGGTATATCCTGCCCATCTCCAGCATGTTCTTCAACCGCAGGATGTCCGTGATCTCGTAGACGGTCATGCCGTTCTGCACGCTGAAACGGATGTATCCCCTTTGCCGTTGCGTTTCCACTTCCTCGCGGGTCATCTGCAGAAGCTCGCAGATCTCCTCCAGCGTGAAGGTCAGCTGCACTTCCTTGACGGTATGCGCGTAGGTCAGGATACTCAGCATCTGCAGGCATTTGCGGTGTGCCTTGACAAGGGCGGCGAACTTGTTCCGCTCGATCATGATGTACTTACTTTGATTTTCCATTTGTCTTGCTATTTTTAATTGTTATCGGTTCTTGTTCTTCGAAGGCTTCCGGCAGGGCGGCCGTGCCGTATTCCTCCCGGAGGAACTTGTACACGTCGAATGCCCAGAAGTACACCTTGCCGCTGATCTTGAAGGACGGCAGCTTTCCCGACATGCGCCAGCGTATCAGTGTCCGGTCGCAGACTTTCAGCTGGAGACGCATGTCGCGGCTGTCCAGCATCTGCTTGCCGTTGAAGCTACTGAGTGCCTCCAGCTCCATTTCCAGGCGGGCGATGAGCTTGTTCTGACGCTCGAAGCATCCTTCGATCATCTGCCTGAGCTCCATGATTTCATTCTTGCCTTCTTCCATTTTCCGGCTGTTTTTAGTTCGATACTGTTTTTGTCTTTCTTCGCCTGCAAAGTTTTGGAAAATCAGAAGGCGAACATAGGGCTGACGGATACCGCCAGCCCCATATTTTGTCAGTAAACCGTTCTGTATCAATGATGTATTTCCGATACTTTTTGAAGGGATAAAACTTGATTACCGAAAATGATTCATTCGTGGGAAGAGGGAATATGGTAAAAAGGGGATATCTTACGGATGGAAATAAAAAGGGAGGTCAAGCCCGATACAGGACCTGATCTCCCTTGAAAATCTTTCATGAAAACTTGTTAAGGTCAAGTAAATTAACTACTTTTGTAGCTGAAGAGTTATTTGAGGTTATGCAGAAAAGCGCAAGCGGGCGATGGATTTCCGTCACCAAATCGTTACCTGCCTGTTTTCTATGCTCCGCTTATCTTTTGAAACTCAAAAAATTAAAGAGAACTACGCTATTTTCATGTATAAAGGCTTTACCTTGTGTTCGATGTTCTTTTCCATTGTTTTTCTTTTTAAAGTTAATGTTTGAATAATGAATCTCTGATAGTAAGCGGTGTTGTAAATGCGCTGCTGAAACCGATATCTGCATCGCAGATGCAACAACCGCTTAAAAACATATCTTAGGGTTTTGATTTTTCTCTACGTACACTTATGATATAATGGGCGCTTTGTAAGGCAATTCCAGTTAATACAACCAGCCATCCGTCTGCTTGAAACGATTTGTTTGTTAGGAATTCAGTTATTTTCAAAGCGCAAGGAAATCCTATCATAAAGGTACAAGCAAATAGCAGAGACTTTAAACGCTTGCCATCCGTCTGTTTTGGTTCTTTTCGGATGCTAAGGGGAAATAGGACGGCAAATGCGATTGATGTCAATATTCCGATGATGTCATAATGCTTGTCATATAGAAATGACACAATGAAAATCATATAAAGCACGATGATTGACATATTGTATTTTGCAGTAGTATTTGCACACATAAGTCTCAATTTAGTTGCTTAAACACATGTCGCAGGCATATGAAAATCCTGCTCCCCAAAGTATTCCCATCACTCCGCTACAGGTTGTGCCAAGTACTCCTCCTATCCCATCTGCAACGATTACGGCCCGTGATTGGGAATCTCTTGTTTGTGGCCAATATTCATCCGAGCCTTCGGCTATATTTTTGAATACGATTAGAAGATGCCCTCCTTTCTTGTTCTTGTTCTGCTCAATGAGTGAAAGGTTCTGTTCGCTTAATGGATTTCCGTCTGGGTCGGAAATGATTTCAATAGCCTTTTTTACGTCAATGTCGATATTGTCATTTGCATTAATGCGTTTTAAGACGAGTGTGCGGATGCTTTTTACGTCAAAGTCTTCGATTGCCATATTCTCAAATTCGCTGAAGTCGGCATTGTCGTTGTCCGCTCTGGTCATAATTTCATTATAGCAATATTTGCCATTGTCATTCAGCCTCTGAAAACAGTTGACTAAATCTTTCATTTTAGTTTTATTGCTTATGCATAATCCGATTTCCGAATCTTTCATTTGTTCCAATAGGTAATTGTGAACTTTTCCGACACTATCTATAGTAGCAGAAATTGTTCCCTTTTCTTTGCTGAAGGAGGCATTCATGTCATTGTCGTTTTGGCATCCGAAGAATGCAGCCAAACATAATGATGCTAATAAATAAAAATACTTGTTCATTGTTTTTTCTTTTTTAAAGTTACTGTTTGAATAGTGAGTCTCTGATAGTAAGCGGTGTTGCAAATACATTGCTGAAACCGGTATCTGCATCGCAGACGCAACAACCGCCATACGTGTTGATACATTCTTCCAATGTGAGGGCTCTCATAGCTCGATTGACTCTTTTCCCCAATAAGGAGACATTACATTAAGTCGCTCCATATGTCTCCTGGCATGTTTATTGGTGGTATATTGTGGCAACATACTACTAAATCTTCCGGTCTTATAATCATTGGAGGTATTCCAATATATCCACCGTTAATACTCTCTGCTTGCTTCTCGTCAATGGGGTTAAGCCCCAGCTCTTTTAAATTTTTCATAATCGATAATTTTGTGTTTGTTAGACATATTGTTAATAAAATCGTTTAGCTTGATATAGGAATGAATCAAATGTTTCCATTCCAACCGAATCATTTTGCATTTTTGTTTCCAGTCTTTACTTTCTTGACCCAGAAGCTGTCGCTCTGCTTCGCAACTGCCACCACATAAGTATTTAGCCCAGCATTGTCGGCAACTTGCAAGTTGTGATACTTCTTTTGAACGGAAAAGCTGTAATCTGCTGTTATCAATACCTTCGGACACATTTCCTACGGACATATCTTGATGGGAAAGCATGTTCTGGCATGGATAATACTCTCCTGCTTCGTCTACAATAAGGCTGCTTCTGCCCGCTGCACATCCTTGGTATCTTACACTCTTGGTTCTTAGGCGGTTGATATTCCTATGAAAGTCGTTGCAGTAGATGGTTTCTTTGTTCATTAGCTTTCGGGTAAAAAAGTTCATGACCTCGCCCAGTTGCTTGTCTATTGCCTTAATGCCGTTGGCATCAAAGTGGGTCGTGCTCCGGTCCTTTATATCGGAATCAATAGTAAAGGCATAAGAGTAAGGGACTTCCATGCTCTCGAAAAAATGGAACGTCTCGAGTAACCTTGTGTTCTTTGGGCTGATGGTAGCCCTTAGATTGAAGTCTACACCACCTTTTTTGAGTCTTTCTATATTTTCGGCTATTCGTCTGAAACTGCCGCGACCGTTAAAGAATACCCGGTTTGCATCATTCACCTTTTGCGGCCCGTCAATGCTGACTGTAACGGTGAACTTTTCTTGTACAAAGAAGTTCATCATGTCATCGTCTATCAATGTGCCATTGGTATTCAGCAGGAAGCATACGTTTTTGTTCCGTCGGAATATGATTTCTTCTTTGGCTATTTCCACTACGTCTCTGACAAACTGCTTGTGTAATAGTGGCTCGCCGCCGAAGAAGTAAATGGTGTATCGTTCGCTGTCGGGATTACCTTCAAGCATGTTGGCAATTGCGTTTCTGGCTACCGAAAGGGGCATCACGCTTTTTTTGTCTTGCAGGGTCGAAGCAAAACAATATTTGCAGGACATGTTGCAGCCATGCGTTACGTTCAGTGTCAGCATATCTTGTTTTTGCTTTTCGTAGCAGGCGGAAGGTACTGTACATAAACTTTTAAGGGTTTCCGTCACCTTGTCAATGGTATTGCCGTCGTCTCTTCCCGCGCATCTTTTGAAATAGGCATCCGTCGTGGGATTGCTTATTTCCAGAATCTGCTGGCTGCCGGATAGGAATACATATTTCTTTTTGTCGAAAGAAAAGACATGAAAATCTCCTTGTTTTAATAAACTGCTCATATCTGAAATGAATTAAAGACGGTTGGTAATATGTTATGGAAAGTACTTTAAAGTAAAATACTTTCTTGTTTTATTTTATCCCTTTCTTATATACTTCATTTGCATAAAAAAAACAGAGAGATGCAATGGTTGAACCGATATATAGAATCGACCTTGTCTCAAAAACGGCAAATATGGTACATGAGGCAATTAATACCCCTAATCCTGCATAGCAATAAATGGAAGCTTTCTTCATACTGTTATTTTTAACATGTTGAATCTGCTGCGATTGCACCTGCTATACTCCAAGCCAAGTTGATTGCCAAACCGACAGGGCCTCCAAATGCAGCTCCCCAGATTGCACCTGCTGCAAAACTGGCGACAGTGGTCGCTATATTACAGCTGGTACGGCTTCGTGTTATCACACCTTTATTTGTAATATTACTCATGATATTTTCATAGATAATATCTGTTGCTTTGATAATAAAATCTAACTGCTCTCTATCTGTTTCTTTCATAAGAGAAACTTGTTCTTTGAATTGTTGAAAATCTTTCGTAGAGATATTCTCTTGCGAGATGAGATTCAGCACTAGTTTATAACCGTCTTCTGATAAAATGTTGCTGAAATAATCATTGTAATCCATTGGAACATATATGTTTGGATTACTGCGTGTTTTCGCAGCTGAAAATTTATATTGTAGCATGTATAAATTAAGTGAATCTAAATCGATATAATCTAACCGTGGATCGTAAAAACGATATATGCTGTTAATATAGTAGGTTGTAAAGTCACCTAATTCATTGAGAAGCATTTTTTGTTCGATATCAGTGTCATGGTTGAAGTCCTTTGATGTAATTTCTTCGTTTGAACATGCTGTTGTAATCATTATTGTCAACAGTAAGCACGTATAGAATAAAAAACTTTTAGTTGTCATAAATAATTAATTTAAAAGTTGATGAATATTTTATTTGTTGTTATAAAGTTAAATGTTTGCCATTTTATACTATATTATCAAGAAGTTAACCTTACGTTATATTTACAGCAAGAGATTTGCTTGAAAAAGTCAGTCTTGAAATCCTTCCCAGTCTTTAAGAGAGTGTGTTTGTGTTGATGCTGTGTTTGTGTTGCTTTAACTTTCTGTCAAGCATAGACTTTTTCAAGAATCTCCTTTATTTCTCCCTATCGGGGTGGTTTCCACAGATTGGGCCTGCTGCATCTGCGAGCTTTTGTGAATTTGATGTCTTTCATTGTTCTTTGTTTTTTTACTGTTGTTGTATTTGTTTTAATTTGATGTTGCAAAGTTATGGGCTTTGTTTCGGGATTAATGTTAGGACAATGTTAGTTTTACGTTAAACCTATCGCTTCTTGTGTTTATATATCTTTGGTTATTGATTGGTTTCTAGAACATAGACTATTTTCCCGTCAATTATAACTATTTTGTATGTGGCTTTCCCACCAAAAATGTTTCTTTGTTCTTCCTTCGTTAATTCAATAGTAAGTTGTTTCATGTTTTAAATAATTAAAGTTGTACATTGTATTTCCTTTTGATGTTGCAAATATACAGTGCTATTTGCTGATAATATGTTAGAAAAATGTTAGTTTTAGGTTAAAACTTTAATTTAAATTGTATATTTGCAGAAAAATAAGAAGTTAGTGAAGAAACAAAAGTATAGATATATTCGCTTGTTTACCTTTTTAGGTTTGGTGGCTGTATTGTCATTGCAAGCAGCATGGATATACAATACTTATATGCTTATAAGGAACAATATCCAAAAAGATTGTTGTGAGGTCGTAGAAAAGACTCTTGAAAATGAAATGGTAATAAGGATGGATAATCTTCCTGAAGGTTCACAGGTAATAGGAGGAGAAGTGAATGATACTATAAAGCCGCTGACGTATTTTTGTGAAAACTTATCTAATATGGGGCGAGAAATATCCATGGTAAGAATTGATTCCATCGCATCTGCCTTATTGAAGGAATATAGTATTGAAAGTAATTTTGTTGTTTGTACCATGAATCCTCAGAACGATAGTATCTTGCAAGTAAGCAAGAAAGAAAATTTATCTCTTTGGGGAGTCATAAAATCTGAACCATTTCTTATAAAATCAGATTCCACTGAAGCGGTACAACTTCTCCTTATTAATCCTTATAAAGTTTTTTTTGAACGTATGGGCTTGTTGATGATAGCCTCCTTTATCATGCTGGTTTTGGTAATCGGTTGCATTATCTATCAGATTAAAGTAATCATCTATCAGAAGAAAGTGGCCAAGCTTCGTGAAGACTTCTCATATGCTATGATTCATGACATGAAGACACCGCTTAGCTCTATCATGATGTGCTCTGATGCGTTGAATGACGAGAAGATAGAAAGTATGCCGGAATTGAAAAAAAGCTTTCTGGGAGTGGTGAAGTCTGAAACCGTGCATTTGCTGAAGTTGATAAACAGACTGTTGACTATCTCGAAGCTGGAAAACGATAAACTAACGATGGTAAAAGAGAAAGTGAAGCTAGAACCGATGCTTGAAAGAATAAGGGAAACCTTTAAGGCAAAATCTACCAAGCCGTTGCATTTCACGTTAAACCTGCAAGCCAAGGAAGTGAATGCTGACAAGGAATATCTGGAAGAGGCTGTCTATAACTTGGTGGACAATGCCGTGAAATATTCTAAAGACGAGGGGGAGGTAGAGATAGAAATAACTTCGGAGTGCAGCGGAGGATATTTCTGCATCAAGGTGCGCGACAACGGTATCGGTTTTTCTGAAGAAGATAAACGTAAGATATTTGATAAATTTGAGCGTGGTTCTGCCATCAAAAGCTCCCGTTTGGGCAAGGTCGCAGGGTTTGGATTGGGACTGAACTATGTGTATCGGGTGATGGAGGCACATGGAGGGACAGTGACGGCAAGCAGCGTGGTTGGAAAATTCAGTGAATTTACATTGTATATGTCAGCATCGGAGGAAGAGGATACTGAAAACAAAATGATAGATGGAAAACAAAATTAAATTGCTTTTGGTGGAAGATGATTCCATGTTGACCTATGTCGTAAAGAGCAGTCTGGAAGGACTGATTGGAGGATATGAGGTTATTACGGCTGTTAATGGGCAAGAAGGCTTGAAAGCATATCAGGAGTATCATCCGGATATTATTATCTCGGATGTGGATATGCCGGTGATGAATGGTCTTCAGATGGTGGAGCGCATCCGTGAAGTGGATGGAAATATACCTATCCTACTGGCTTCGGCGTTGGGCTCGCCCAAAGATGTGACCAGTGGATATAAGTTAGGAGCCGACAACTACGTGAAGAAGCCTTTTGTGGCTGAAGAACTGGATGCACATATACATGCTTTGCTTAAATTGAGAAAAGGACAGCCTTCGCGCAATGAAACAGATTGCTACCACTTCGGGCAATACACACTGGATGCCGCACACGCAACCCTTAGGAATAACAAAAACGGTGAGAAAACAGTGTTAAGTCGGCGCGAAGCCGGAATTCTCAGACTTCTTGCACAGAACAAGAATCAAGTAGTGAAACGGGGTGCTATTGTCAGCCACAATTGGGAGACTCAGGATGAAAACGACTACTTTATCTCGCGTAGCCTTGATACCTATCTGGTGAAACTACGCAAATGCTTGGAAGACGATCCTACGGTGTCCATAAAGACAGTCAGAGGGGTGGGGTTGATGTTGGTAGAGGAATAATTGAGTAGGAGTGTATCATTTTTTTTATTGTTTCTTCAATGCAGTATTTTGTTTGTTCAAGCATTTTCTATATATAGATAACTGTTTTAAAACTAATACTATTTGCTTATGCTTAAAAAAACGATTACTGCCTTAAGCCTACTTTGTATCCTTGCAGCCTGCCAAAGTGACGACAACTCTTCACCACAACCCAAGCCTCGCAAAGACATTGCCTTGACCCGTGCCGAGCAGGAGATGATGGATTTAGGAACGGATTTCGCTTTCCGTTTCTTTAATCAGGTTTGTAAAACTGAGGTGGAAAAGCCCAATCTGTTCATCTCTCCTTTGAGCGCTTCGCTCTGTCTGTCTATGATTGCCAATGGAGCGTTGGGAAACACACTATCTGAGATGACAGATGTCCTGGGCTTTTCGGGCTATTCGTTGGAAGAAATGAACAACTATAATAAGAAGCTGGTGGAGGCGTTGCTCGATTTGGACAATACCACACAGTTGGGAATTGCCAATTCCATCTGGATAAAGAAAGGGTTCGGTGTTCATGACGACTTTGTAAGCGTAAACAAAAAGATGTATGACGCGCAAGTGCAGGAGCTGGATTTTGCCTCTCCCAAGGCTCCGGACATTATAAACGGCTGGTGTGCCGGGAAAACGAATAATTGCATCCCCAAAGTCTTGAATGAGATTCCGGAGACGGCGCGTCTTTATCTATTGAATGCGCTTTATTTCAAGGGGATTTGGAAGAATCAATTCAAAAAATCGGATACGGCAGAAGAGGCTTTTACGAATGCTGACGGAAGCAAATCGACTGTACACATGATGAATCTTCGTGACGAGAGATTCAACTATGCCGAGAATGAGTATTTCTCAATGGCAGAGTTGCCTTACGGCAATGAGGCTTTCAGTATGGTGGTGCTCTTGCCGGCAGAGGGAAAATCGTTGGATGAGTGCCTGCCGCAGCTGAATGACGAGCGCTGGGGGGAATGGAACAGTAGTTTATCAAGCTCTGCCTTGAACCTTAAGTTACCCCGGTTTGAAATGGAATATGATAAAGAACTCATTGACGATATGATGGCAATGGGAATGCAAGAGGCTTTTACTCCATCGGCCGATTTTTCCGGAATGGCGGATGAGGATTTGTTTATCAGTTTGCTGCAACAGTTCACTTATGTGAAAGTGAATGAAGAGGGGACGGAAGCTGCGGCTGTAACTGTCGGAGGAATGGACGTGGCCGCTCCCGGACCAAGTATGGTAATTCCGTTCTATGTGGACCGTCCTTTCATCTTCCTGATAAAGGAGAAGAGTACGGGAGTTATTCTGTTTATGGGTAAAGTCACAAAACTATAACTACAATATATTGAAATAGAAAGAGCTGTCTGCCAACCGCAGACAGCTCTTTCTATTTATAACCGGCTCTTGTATATCTGTGCCATCGCCTTCTGATACTGGTTTTCCAGTTGCAGGAGGTTTGTCTTGCTTTGATAGACAACCGATATTTCAACGAAGTATTCAATCATACTGATTTGTCCTCCCATAAGTGCTTGCTTCAGTAAAGAAAGGTCTTGCTGCTGATGGAAGGTGCGTTCGTATTCCTCCATGGAAGCGTGCAGGTTCTTGGCTTCTTCATAGAGTTGCCACAAGGCAGAGCTGGCTTGCAGTGCGGCGTTCTCCTTTTGGTAGTCAATGTTGAGCGCTTGTGTCTTGGCTATCTTGACCTTATTGCGGTTTTCGAAAAGCGGGAAAGAGAAGCCTACTACTACACCGTTCAGCGGATGCCCCGATTCGGTATTTCTACGGTAACCCAGTTCCAGTTTGGGCAGCCAGCCTTGCTTGCTTGCCGAAATCTGTTTCCGGGCGGCAGAACTTTCACCTTGCAAGGATTGCAGGGTGGGGTCTGAAGCCAGCAGTTCGTCGGCCAGTGGGCGGAAGTCGGTTGGTAATGGCACTGCCGGATACTCTGTCAGTCCAAGTGCCTGGGCGTTAGGGGTTACACCGGGCATGGGACGTCCCGGTGTGAACGGCTGGTTTCCGTTGAGGACAAGCAGCTCTTTCAGTTTGTTGTTAAGTGCCGTCTGGTTCATGCGGGCTTCCGTGCGTACATTCAGCAACTCCAGATTAATCTTGTTGGTTTCCAGTGCATTGGCATCTCCCGTTTCCAAACGTCGGGTGTACATGGCCGACAGCTCCTCCGCATTCTTTAACCGTTCGTCGAGCAGGGCTTGCTGGCGTTGCAGCATGATGATGTCCAGGCATACTTCCTTCGCTTGCAGCAATATCTGCTGGCGGAAGGCGGTGGCTTGTGCATCCAGTGCATTTGTCTTGAGTCGGTTCATCTTCCCTCGGGTGGCGTAAAGCGTGGGGAAGTCGAAGCTTTGCGAGATGACCATTTCGCCGACTGTCTCGTCACTGTTCTTGGAGTCCCAAAGGTGGGCGTATGACAGTGTAGGGTCAGGGAGGTTGTTGTTTGTCTTGTTCTCCAGTTTTTGTGAGGAAATGAGGTGGGAGTTAGCCTGCAATTCCTTGTTGTTGGCCTCTATCTGCTGGAGCACGGCATCAATGCCGGACGTTTGTGCGCTCATCCCCGCAAAAGCGAGGATGGCGGCGCTGAATATGAAAAATCTTTTATTCATTGTCTGACGTTTTAGGTTGTTGGTTATGGTGCATCATCAGGTAAACAATCGGAATGATGAAACCGTTCAGGAACGTGGATGTTAAAAGGCCGCCCAAGATAACCTTTGCCATCGGGCTTTGTATCTCGTTGCCCGGCAGGTCGCCACTGAGAGCCAGCGGGATAAGTGCCAGTGCACTGGATAGGGCGGTCATCAGGATTGGATTCAGACGGTCGAGCGAACCGCGGATAACGCTGTCGTAGACGCCATAGCCTTCTTCCTGCTGCAAGTGGTTGTAATGGCTGATGAGCAGCATTCCGTTTCGGGTGGCGATACCGAACAGTGAGATGAAACCGATGATGGCGGGGATACTCACTTCTCCCGTTGTGATGAGCAGGGCGAATACACCGCCTATCAATGCCAGCGGCAGATTGATAAGGATGATGGCACTCTCCTTCACACTGCGGAATTCATGGTAGAGGAGCAGGAATATCACCACGATGGACATGAACGAAGTAAGTGCCAGCGTGCGGCTTGCTGCCTGCTCGCTTTCGAATTGTCCGCCGTATTCGATGTGGTATCCTTCCGGCAGTTTGATTTGTGCGTCTACCTGGGCTTGTATATCATTGACTACACTTCGCAGGTCGCGGTCGGCCACGTTGGCGGAGATGACGATTTTACGCTTTACATTCTCGCGGCTGATGGTGTTCGGACCCATGGCCGAGCGGATTTCCGCTACATAGTTCAGTGGAATTTTCTGTCCGTCGCCCGTATCAATCATCAAGTTGCGTATTTTTTCCATTTCGTCGCGTAGGTTGTCTTTCACGCGTACGGTCAGGTCGAAGCTCTTTCCCTTTTCGTAAACTTGGGAAACGGCTTCACCGGCCAGGCAGACATTGACAAACTCCGAAAATTCGGGCAGTGAAATGCCGTATTTGGCAAGCATTTCCCGTTTGGGTGAAATGACAAGTTGCGGACGCTCAATCTGCTGTTCCACGTTCAGGTCGGCAATACCGGGAATCCCCTGGATGGCACTCTTGATTTCATTGCCCAGAGTGAACATGCGGTTCAGGTCGTCGCCGAACAGTTTGATGGCGATGTTCGCCTTTGTACCGGATAGCATGGCGTCTATACGGTGGCTGATAGGCTGGCCTATTTCCACGTTTGCCCCTACAATGGTACCCAGTTTTTCGCGGACTTCTGCCACGAGCTCGCTGCGCGAGCGGTCTTTCAACTCAAACGGTGCCTCGATCTCAGAGACGTTTACTCCCAGAGCGTGTTCGTCCAGCTCTGCACGTCCCGTTTTACGGGCCACGGTCTGTATTTCGGGGATGGAAAGCAGCAGCTCCTCGGCACGGTGCCCCATCTTGTCGCTTTCTTCCAGGGAAATGCCTGGAAGCGAGGAGATATTGATGGTGAACGAACCTTCATTGAAAGGCGGCAGGAACGAGCGGCCCAGGGTGAAGAAACAGCCGAGCGCTACTACAAATAGTCCGATAGTACCTCCCAGTACCCCTTTCTTATGCCCCAATACAAAAGTCAGTGCAGAACCATACCATTGCTTCATCTTGCGTGCTACGGCAGAGTCGCTGTTTTCGTTGTTTTGTTTCTTTATTTTCTCTTTTCCCAATAGATAGGAGCAAAGTACAGGCGTTACGGTCAGTGCCACAACAGTTGAAGCCGCCAATGCCACAATGAACGCAATACCCAGTGGTACCAGCATCCTACCTTCCATACCACTAAGGAAGAACAGTGGTACGAAGCTGACAATGATAATCAGCGTTGAATTGAGGATAGGCATACGCACTTCTTTCGAAGCATTGAACACCACTTCCAGAATAGGAAGTTGCTCGCCGGCAGGTTTCAGCCGGTTTTCCCGCAACCGCTTGTAGACGTTCTCCACGTCCACGATGGCATCGTCTACCAGCGAACCGATGGCGATAGCCATACCTCCCAGGCTCATGGTATTTATCGTAAAGCCCATATAGTGCAGGGCAAGGATGGAGGTAATCAGTGACAACGGCAGTGTCACCAGCGAGATGACTGTGGTACGTATGTTGGCAAGGAACAGGAAAAGCACGATGACAACGAAAATACCTCCCTCCAACAACGACTTCTGAACGTTTCCGATGGAACTTTCGATGAAACGGCTTTGACGGAAGATGTCTGTGGAAACCTTTACGTCTGCCGGTAAATTCTTCTGCAGGTCTTGCAGGGAAGCTTCCAGTTTGTCTGTAAGCTCCAGCGTGCTTGTGGCGGGTTGCTTGGTGACTGTCAGCAGTACGGCATGCTTACCGCGTTCCGAGGCGGTACCCAGTTTAGGAAGTTTGGCTCCGACTTGAACGTCGGCAATATCTTCCAGCAGGATAGGGGCACCGGAGACCCCGTTGCTCCGCACCACGGCCTTGGCTATCTGGTCTACCTTGTCGGTAGAAAGTACGCCGCGTACGATATATTCATTGCCATATTCATAGAGCACTCCACCATTGGCATTCAAGTTCATTTCGCGGGTGATGTTCATCACTTCGCTCAATGTTACGCCGTAATGGCGCATCCGTTCCGGGTCCAGCTGCACTTGATATTCCTTGATGTCGCCACCCAGTACGGCTACTTGTGCCACACCGCCCGTAGAGAGCAGGCGGGGACGTATGGTCCAGTCGGCAATGGTACGCAAATCCAGCATAGAGGTCGAATCTGCTGTCAGACCTACAATCAGCATCTCGCCCAAAATGGACGATTGTGGGCCTAGTGTCGGCTTGCCTACGTTGGCCGGTAAGGATTCGCTGACGACTGCCAGCTTCTCACTGACAATCTGCCGGGCAAGATAGATATCTGTATCCCAGTCGAATTCTACCCAGACTACAGAAAAACCGTTCGTTGAGGAAGAGCGTACACGGCGCACACCCGTTGCACCGTTTACAGCCGTTTCTACGGGAAAAGTGACCAGCTGTTCCACTTCCTCTGCTGCCATACCATTTGCTTCGGTCATGATGACTACGGTCGGCGCATTGAGGTCAGGGAACACATCCACTTCCGTATGCATGGCGGTATAAGTACCGCCAATCAGCAACAGCACCGATGCTACCAGCACCAGGATGCGGTTCTGAAGAGAAAAACCAATTATTTTGTTTAACATCTTTTTATTTACTATTTACAATGTACAATTGGGCTGCGCAATGTCAGCCGCACTTGCTGTTTTATCTAATATTTCTTGTTTATCTGACTTTACACTCCCCATTCGTCACGTAACCCTTATACTGCATAGCGAAATGGTACTTTGTAAATTGTCAAATTGTACATGAGATTAGTGTTCATGGCTATGTGCCGGAATAGCATTCGTTGCCGATGCCAGCTTCACTTGATAGGCTCCTTGGGTTACGACGCGATCGCCTGCTTTTATGCCGGAAAGGATTTGTACACTTTCGCCATTGTCGGCACCCAGGGTGACAAGCTGTTTTTTGTAGCCCTCTTCATCCAGTTGCAGGTAGACAAAGAAGCTGCCTTGTTCCTCGGTCAGCGCACTGTGAGGAAGAGACAACACGTTCTCCATTGGTGAGGATAATAGGAATACTTCTACAAACGAGCCGGGAATAACGTCTCCCTTATTGTCGAATTCAAAAGTTACGGGTACATAATATCCGTTCTCACCCGAAGCCTTTCCATAAGAAAGCATGCGCCCGCCCAGTTCTTTCAATGTATATACCTTATTATTATAAGGAGTACAGAAGTTGGCAGAACCGATGCTGTTTAGGTAAGGATAGTACTTTTCGGATACATCCGCACGCAGGAAAAGCTTGCGGTTCTGGGTGACGCTTACCAACGGCTGGCCGACGCTGACGTAGTCCCCTTCTTTCACCAACAGATTCTTCACATAACCGCTGATGGGAGAAACAACCGCCTGGCCGCTTGCCGAATGGTTCTTTGCGACTGCCTCGTAACTGATACGGGCATTTTCGTAAATCTGTTCGGCTTGCGCGAATTCCTTTTCAGATACGATTTTGTTGCCTACAAGCGCTTTCATACGCTCGTATTCTTTTTTGGAAACCTCGTAGGCTATCCGGGCTTTCTGCACCGGGTCTCCGTCGGCCATGTTTTTGGATGACAATACCACCAAAGGAGTACCTTTGCTGACACTCATTCCTTCGATAACTTTTCCCTTGAAGGAAACCACGCCTGCTACTGTAGCTACGGCTACGCTCTCGTCTCCCTGGGCTGCCATCACCTGGCCGCTGGTCTTGATGACTTGATGGAAACTACCCGGTTCAACAGTGCTGACTGCTACGCCGGCAGCTTGCGCCTTTGCTGGTGGCAGGATGATTTCATCGCTTCCTCCGGCATGGTTTTCCTGCTCTTCGTGCTCATGGTTGTGTCCCTCATGTTCGTGGTCATGGCCCTCGTGGTCATGTCCGTCATGATTGTGCTCTTCTGTTTCGTGATTATGTCCTTCGTGGCTGTCTCCGGACTTGCTGTTACAGGAGCCTAAAAGGAATAATCCCAAGACTCCCATGAAAATAACTTTTTTCATGATGATATTTGTTCTTACTTTTTGATTTTGAATACAAAGTTAGGGCATAGGGCGTGCAACCAAATTGCATTGTTCCTTATGCCGGATAGAAATCTGTCCCGGTGATGTTCCGGTAACAGTTAAGCAAGAAGAGACGGAGGGGCACGAAGTCCCGTAGCACATATGATAAATGTGCTATGAAGAGATTCCAGATAGATACACTCCTGCCTGCTTATGTCAAACTCGGGTAGGATGAGTAACTTGGAAAAAGGTTCAATGAGTAGGGTAACTGCCCACAAGGCATCCGGATGTGCACACACATCATTGGAAGAGCTGGGCGTCTGTTGTACAAAGTGGGTTGTCATGCATCCCGTGTCGCAACAGCAGTGCTCGTTGCCCGGGCTATGACGGTGTCCGCAGCAATCGGCGGTGATATCATTCTTCATGCATATCATTCCGTCGGCATGATGATGGTGGGGAATGACGGGTATCACCAGCATTATCAAGCTGATGAAAAAAAGAATATAGGTTATGTACTGTTTCTTTTTCATTCCTCTATCTTTGGACGGATGCAAAGATAGAGGTTAAGGACTTAATTACCAAATAGAAAATGCTAAAAAGGTTTGAATAACATATTCAATCCCTCATTCATGCTGGGGTGGGTGAAAATGAAGTCCCGCAGGAAATGGTAACGCTGTCCCGTTTTCATGATTGATGCTACGGTATTGATTACTTCTGGTGCATCGGCACAAAGTAGGGTACAACCCAGAATCCGTCCGGTATGGATGTCTACAATAGCTTTGAGCATACCGTCTATGCTGTGTAGCGTACGGGCACGTGGAATCATGGCAGCAGGGATACGTGCCACATGTATGGAATAACCGTTCTTCATCGCTTCCTCTTCCGTCAGTCCTATATGTGCCAGCGGTGGGTCGGTGAAAATGGCAAAGGGGATTGGATACCGGTCTTTTGTACTCCTTTTTTTGTTTTCAAAGAGTTGATTACGGATGATACGGAAATCATCGATGGACAAGTAGTCGAACTGTTCGTCTCCTTTTACGTCCCCCAGGGCCCATACGTGTGGGGCTGTAGTCCGTAATTGGTTGTCGACAACGATGGCTCCCCGCTTGTCTGTTTGTATACCCGCTTTTTCCAGATTCAGCTCTGCAGTCATAGGCTTGCGGCCGATGGCTACCAGCAAGGCATCTCCTTTCAGGTAGTAGGGAGTGCCGTTTGCACTGTCCGTATAGGTCAGAGTTATTCCTTCGGCTGTGTCGTACACGGATTGGACACGGGCGTTCAACCGGACATTGATACGCTTTCGGTTCAATGCTTCCAGCATGGAGGCGGCAATGTCGCGGTCCACTTTAGGCAGAAAGCGGTTTCCCGCTTCCAGCAGTGTGACATGGCTTCCAAAGCCTGCATACATAGTGGCAAACTCCAATCCGACAGCACCGCCGCCGATGACGAGCAGGTGTGCGGGCAGTTTGTTCGATTGCAGCAAGGTCTCACTGGTATATACGTACTTGCTCTCCTTGAGTCCGTCGATGGCAGGCAGGATAGGGGTGGACCCGGTGTTGATGAATATCTCTTTTCCCTCAAGAATCGTTTCGTCCTTGCCGGAGACTATACGGATTGTATTTTCGGACAAGAAAGAAGCAGTTCCGTCATAGAGGGTTATATTAGGCTTGTTTTTTACATTTTCATAATTTTTCTCACGCAGGAAGGATACAAGCTTGTCTTTCCGCGCCACGGCAAGTGCATACAGTTTGGACTGGTTCTTATAATCGTCATAGTATCTTTTTTCCGCATATTCCGATTCGTGAATCAGAGCTTTGGTAGGGATACATCCTACGTTTACACATGTTCCTCCGTACATCTGAGGGGAACGTTCCACGATGGCTACTTTCCAATTCCGTTCGGCCAGTTCGGCGGCCAATAACTTGCCGCCCTTGCCGAATCCTATTATGATGGCATCATATTGTTTCATTTTAATATCTCTTAGTTAAGTGTTTAGTAAAATGAAAACAATATGTATCGGCCATTTGTTCGGACGCCGGGTTTAGCAGATGCTTATCGTTCCAGTTCGCGGAGGGAGTCCATTTTCTTCTTTTCAAGGAATTCGTAGATGCCGCTCAAGTGCTCTTTCACTTGTTTGTTGCCGAATTCATATACCTTGCTTACCAGTCCGTCCAGGAAGTCACGGTCGTGGCTGACGAGGATAAGGGTACCGTCAAAATCCAGTAACGCTTGCTTCAGGATATCTTTGGTTTTCATGTCCAGATGGTTGGTCGGTTCGTCCAGTATCAGCAGATTCACCGGTTCGAGCAAAAGCTTTATCATGGCGAGGCGCGTGCGCTCTCCACCGGAAAGCACCTTGACCTTCTTCATGGACTCTTCGGGGCCACCGAACATGAAGGCACCCAGCAGGTCGCGTATCTTGTTGCGGATTTCCCCTTTTGCCACATCGTCGATGGTCTGGAATACGGTCAGGTTCTCATCCAACAATGAGGCCTGGTTTTGTGCGAAATATCCAATCTGCACGTTGTGTCCTATCGTGAGGGTGCCTTCATGTTCTATTTCCTTCATGATGCACTTCACTAACGTTGACTTTCCTTCACCGTTCTTACCAACGAAAGCAACCTTGTCTCCCCGTTCTATGGTGAGGTTGGCATTCTTGAAGACCACATGGTCACCGTAACTTTTCCCTACTCCCTCCATGATGACGGGATAATTGCCTGAGCGGGGAGAAGGAGGGAATTTGAGGCGTAACGCTGAAGTGTCTTCTTCATCCACTTCCAGCAGTTCCAGCTTCTCCAGCATTTTTACGCGGCTTTGCACTTGCAGGGTTTTGGAGTAGGTGCCTTTGAACCGTTCGATGAATTCCTTGGTTTCGGCAATGAACTTCTGCTGGTCGTCGTAGGCTTTCTGTTGCTGTTCGCGGCGTTCCTTGCGGAGTTCCAGGTATTTGGAGTAGTTTACTTTGTAATCGTATATCCGTCCCATGGTCACTTCAATGGTACGGGTGGTGATGTTGTCTACGAATTTACGGTCGTGGCTGATGACGATGACAGCCTTTCCATTGCTGATAAGGAAATCTTCCAGCCATTGTATGGATTCTATGTCCAGATGGTTGGTAGGCTCGTCTAGCAACAGCACGTCAGGCTTTTGCAGCAACAGCTTGGCAAGCTCGATGCGCATGCGCCATCCGCCGCTGAAGTCACTGGTCTGGCGGTTGAAGTCTTCGCGTACAAAGCCCAGTCCGAGCAGTGCTTTTTCCACATCCTCCTCGTAATTGGTGGAGTCGATGGCATAGAACTTTTCGCTTAAGGCGGAGACATTCTCGATAAGTTCCATGTAGCTGTCGCTTTCGTAGTCGGTACGCGTTTCCAGTTCCTTGTTGAGGCGCTCTATTTCAGCTTCCATTTCATGCAGGTGGGCAAAGGCTTGCGCCGCTTCCTGGAATACGGTACGTCCGTCTTCCGTCATAAGGTGCTGTGGAAGGTAAGCTATGACACTGTCCTTGGGGGCTGAGATTTTTCCACGGGTAGGTTGTCTTACACCTGCCAGGATTTTCAACAATGTACTTTTCCCCGCTCCATTTTTACCCATCAGGGCGATACGGTCTTTTTCGTTGATAACGAAAGATATGTCACTGAATAAAGTAGTTCCGCCGAATTCTACGGCCAGTCCGTCTATAGAAATCATTATATATTTTTTTAATGAGCTGCAAAGATAGTGCAAATCTATTATTTTTTATATCTTTGCCCCTATATAAACAAAACGCATAGGTCATGGAAATAGAAAAAGTGTCAGGAGATTACCGTCCGCTTATTCTGGTTGCGGAAGATGATGATAGTAACTTTAAACTGATAAAGGCTATTATCGGCAAGAAATGCGAGATACTATGGGCAAAGAATGGTGAGGATATTGTAAATTTGTTCGAAGAGAATCGCGACAAGGCGGAAGCTATTCTGATGGATATAAAAATGCCTATTATGAACGGGCTGGATGCTACGGTGATTATTCGCAAGAAGGATAAGGAACTTCCCATCATCATGCAGACCGCTTACGCCTTTACTGCCGACCGCGAAAAAGCCTTGGAGTGCGGAGCCTCGGAAGTGTTGGTAAAACCCATCACTCTGTCTGCTTTGCGTACATGTCTGAGCCGTTATTTACCCAAATTGGTTTGGTAAGGCTTTACTGATAATAAAAAGGGAACCGGATGACTAAGTAATGAATATATCATCCGGTTTCCTTCTTTTTATTCTTGTGCATTGTCTTTTCTCTCTTCCATCTTCTTTTTTACAAATTCGATTTTGAGATTGGCTTCTTCCATATTCTTCTTTATTTCCGTCATGGATGACAGCAGTTGTGCCAGTTCGTAGACGCTGGCAAGGGCCTGGCGGTCGGCGGCAGTCATGGTGATGGAATAGGGACGTTCCCCTTGATAGTTGACTTTGATATTCTTGTCCTTGTTCAGATAAAGGAACCCCATGACGTTTCCGTCTTCTCCCAGTTTGAAGTCTGCCTTTTCAATCTTTTCACCGAGGTCAGTGGTTTCGTAGCTGTCTTTGGCGGCGGGTGTTTCGGCAAAGCTACCATCGGGAGCAGTGACTTTGACGGCCACATGGTGGATATTATGGGCTCCGCAATAAATGGAAGTCATGCTCATGACTCCGTTTTCGTCTACCTGGAAGCGAAGGAAAGAGCGATGCAGATTTTTTTCTATCACTTGGGAAGGATGAAGGTAATTGCCGATATTCTGGTATTCGGCATCTTTTTCAAAGGTGTATTTCCCTTTGATTGCATCGAAATCCTTTTGCTTGGCTTGAAGCATACTGTCCAGATAGACCAGGCTCTTTTCCTGCTCTTTCAGTTCCACTTCCTGCATCAGGCCGATGCCTGCACGGCGAGTTTCAAACGCTTTGGGATAGAGCATCTTGATGCTGTCAATCAGAATCTTCGCTTCATTGTAGTTGCCGAGTTCAAACGCTTCGCGGGCAGCTTGTAGTTTTTCACCGGCCTTCTTCTCCACATCTTCGCAAGAGAAGAGTGTACAGCATAGGCATGCAAGGAGTATTACTTTTTTCATATTTGTTGTTCTTGGAGTTAGAGTCCACAAAAATAGAAATAATATCTTTATCTTTGCAGCATTTTAATGTGCAAATGTGCTAATAGACCATTAACACATTTGCGTATTCATTACATTAGCGCATTATTTATGATAGATTTGACGGCAGAAGAACTGAAGCAATATTTTAGTGATGATATATTCAAGCGGATATCCGAAACGGCTGATGAATTGGGATTGGAATGTTACGTAGTCGGTGGATATGTACGTGATATTTTCCTGCAACGTCCTTCCAAGGATATTGATGTGGTGGTGGTAGGCAGTGGCATTGCCATGGCCGAGGCGCTGGGTAAGCGTCTGGGGCGTGGGGCGCATGTTTCCGTCTTCAAGAATTTCGGTACGGCACAATTGAAGTACTATGGTACGGAAGTTGAGTTTGTGGGTGCAAGAAAAGAATCGTATACACACGATTCCCGCAAGCCTATTGTAGAGGACGGTACATTGGAGGATGACCAGAACCGCCGTGATTTTACCATCAATGCACTGGCTGTTTGCCTGAACCGGGTGCGTTATGGCGAGTTGGTCGACCCCTTTGGCGGTATTGGAGACTTGAAGGAAAAGACCATCCGGACTCCCCTCGACCCTGATATAACTTTCAGTGATGACCCTTTGCGCATGATGCGCTGTGTCCGTTTTGCCACCCAGCTGGGATTCTATATTGACGATGAGACATTCGATTCTCTGGAGCGTAATCGCGAACGCATCTCCATCATCTCCAAAGAACGCATTGCAGACGAACTGAACAAAATCATCTTGTCACCTATTCCGTCTAAGGGATTCATTGAGCTGGACCGCTGTGGTCTGCTGGAACTGATATTCCCGGAACTTGTCAGGCTGCAAGGCGTGGAGACGCGCAATGGACGCGCCCATAAGGACAATTTCTACCATACGCTCGAAGTACTCGACAACATCAGCAAGAAGACCGACAACCTTTGGCTACGCTGGGCAGCTCTTCTGCATGATATAGCCAAGCCTGCCACCAAGCGTTGGGAACCCCGTGCGGGCTGGACGTTCCATAACCATAATTTCATTGGCGAGAAGATGATACCTGATATTTTCCGCAAGATGAAGCTCCCTATGAATGAGAAGATGAAATATGTGCAGAAAATGGTGAGCCTGCACATGCGTCCCATTGTGATAGCGGATGATGTAGTGACCGACTCGGCAGTGCGTCGCCTCTTGTTTGAGGCAGGTGATGATATAGACGACCTAATGACACTGTGCGAAGCCGACATTACTTCCAAGAATATGGAGCGTAAGAAACGCTTCCTTAATAATTTTCAGTTGGTACGCCAGAAGCTGAAGGATTTGGAGGAACGCGACCGTATCCGTAATTTCCAGCCTCCGGTCAGTGGTGAAGAAATCATGAAGACTTTCGGCCTTTCTCCTTGCCAGCAGGTAGGTGCCTTGAAGAGTGCCATTAAGGATGCCATTTTGGACGGCATCATTCCCAATGAATACGAAGCCGCCCGTGCATTTATGTTGCAACGGGCGGAGAAGATGGGGCTTAAGGAGTTATGAGTTATAAGTTGCATGTTATGTACCATACGTTATAACTCATAACTTATAACTCTTCTTTTTCTACTTGGAACTTGCGGCTTACTTTCATCAGGTTGATGGTGTAGGTCACTACGTTCTGGGCTTCTTGTATCATAGTCAGGTATACCATGCTGACTTTGATGCTGCCGCTCTGGCTTTGGATGCGTTGCAGCTCTTCGCGTTTCAGGTGAGACAACTGTCCGTTGAGGTCGTTGGCTTTGCGAATCTCTGTTTCCAGTTCATCATAATTGTTCGTTTCCAGCTTGTGGCGGCATACTTGTAACAGATAGCAGATGTCTTCGGCTACGTCTGTAAATTCTCCTTTCTGAATGGCATCCAGCGGATTGAAGTTATTGTCTATGTGCTCTAAGCAAGGTTCGCAAAGACGGCCTACGCTGTACACCAGTTCGCTGGCAAAGTCGTTGCCTTGATAGTAATAGAGTCCTTTTTCCAGTACGGTATTGTTGTCGAGACGGCACATGGCAAGTGTTCCGGTACGCTTCATCTGCTTGATGAGTTGTTTTTCGAATTTTACTGAGCCCATGGCACGACGCAGTCCGCGTAGATTCTCGTGTAGGAAGGAAGTGACGGTACGTTCAAAATTCTCTTCTGTGAATTCCATAATCTTCACCAGTTCTTCACGGGTATGCTTGCGGAGCAATTCGATGACTTCATTGTTGTCCGTACTCTTCATCAACTGTTTCAGGGTCTCGTTGCCTTTTTCTTTCTCCTTGCGCTTTTTGTACATCACTTGGCTACGAATCAGCATGAAGACTGCCAGACCAATCAGTGCCAGGATGGCAACCGTACCGCCGAAATGGATAATCAGTGCTACGAAGAAACAGATGGTGAACGCTGCTCCGGCAGTGATGAACCAACCGCCGATAACGCTGAGCACACCCGTAATGCGGAATACCGCCGAATCACGTCCCCAGGCACGGTCGGCAAGCGATGTACCCATGGCTACCATAAAGGTGACGTAAGTGGTGGAAAGGGGAAGTTTCAAGGAAGTTCCCAAGGCGATGAGCAGACCAGCCAATACGAGATTGACGGAGGCGCGAACCAAGTCAAAAGCGGCGCCGTCGGCTATGATGGCTTCATCCTTCTGGAAGCGTGTGTTCATCCACCGCTTGCTGCTTTCGGGCATCGTTTTGGATATTCCGTTAGCCAGAGTCATGCTGAAGCGTACCAGCGTACGGGCTATCGGGGTACTTCCGAAGTTCTCTTCACCGTCATCCTGGCGGGCAAGGTCCACGGAAGTCTTGATAACGTTGTGGGCTTTCTTGGATGTGCAGAGTGCATAAACCATAATGGCGCCTGCACCGATAAGGAAATACCACGGGGTTTTGGCTGCACCGAGGAGTGAGGACATCAGGAATCCGTCGGGGCCGGCGGCCGTACCATTGGCTGTATAGTCAATAAATGAGGAATATCCTGCGAGGGGAACACCGATAAAGTTCACCAAGTCATTGCCGGCAAAGGCAAGAGCGAGGGCGAAAGTACCCATCAGAACCACTACTTTGAAGACATTTATCTTGCACCAATGCAGTATCTGCATCAGTATGGTGAAGAATACAAAGAAACCGGTTATCAGCAATGCGGTATTGTCGTGTATCCATTGCTTGTTTTCAGGGGTCATGAATGAGCTGTCTTTCAGCCCCTTTATCAGCATGAAGTAGATGATGCTGGTGGCAGCTATACCACCGAACAGCGCGATGCTGTATTTCATGTTCTTCTTGTAGTTGAAGGTGAACACGATACGTGCCAGCCACTGTACCAGCATACCGAAGAAGAAGGCAATGGCTACGGATACAAAAATGGCCATGATGACAGACAGTGCCTTGTCTGTATTGATGAGGTCGCCCAGTCCCAATGTATCGCTGTTATAGACCTTGATGAGCGCCAGTGCGAACGTACCTCCCAACAGTTCGAACACCATGGATACAGTGGTGGAGGTAGGCATTCCCATAGTGTTGAAGACATCTAATAGCACGACGTCCGTCAACATGACGGCAAGCAGAATGCACATGATTTCGGCAAAGTAGAAGTGCTCCGGTTGATAGATGCCGTGTCGTGCAATGTCCATCATGCCATTGCTGAGTGCCGCACCGATGAAGACGCCAATGCCTGCAATGAACAGTATGGTTTTGAAAGATGCTGCCTTTGCTCCGACAGCCGACTGAAGAAAATTGACCGCATCATTACTGACACCTACCACGAGGTCGAAAATCGCGAGTACGAACAGAAAGATGACGATACCCAGATAAATTGTTTCCATAGACATGTATTTTATTTCCGGCTGCAAAGGAAAGAGTTTGGTGTTGCAGGGAAATGTCATACATGTTACAGAAATGTTACAAATGTTTTGGAATAGAATGGTATTGTGCTAAGAGCGATTGCTCTTATTCTCCCAATAATCATTAATGTTAAGCATTTAAGAGTAACAATATAAGTATAATAGAAGAGTGGATGCTTTTGTGTTTCGTATTTGGTTATTTCTATGTTAAGCAGCCAAATTACTAGTTAATTGTTTGCAGATGTCGAGAATTCTTGCGAATATTGCATACAAGTTGTGTGTAGAATTGATTGTAATTAGAACTTTGATATTAAAAATCAAAGATGTATGTAACTTTTTTAATTCATTTATTAAATAAATGAATTCTACCAACGAGTATAGAAATATGAAAAACCATTTTTGTTTAAACCTATTCTTCTTACTATATTTGTTTTTTTGTGCTGGATGCAAGCAGCATATCTCAGATAGTGCTGCTAAGGCAAATGAGGCATTGTTTACTCAATTAGATAGTCTGATAGATAATTCTGATAAACTTATTTTGCAGAAAGAGGAGCGAATAGAGGCGTTGAAGCATTCACTAAGACAATCTAAGGCATTTGAGAAACAGTATGAACTTAATCAGGCTATTTATCAAGAATATCGCGTGTATGATGCAGATTCGGCTATGAAGTATACTACACAAAGCCTTGATTTAGCACGACAATATCATGATAAGAATCGTGAGATTGAATCTTTATTAGGTATTGGTTTTGTTTATACGGCTAATGGCTTGCTTAGTCAAGCCTCTGAAGTAATGCATTCACTCTGTTCTTCCAGTATGCCTCGCTACTTACGTTCGCGTTATTATGGTCAGATGCGTACTCTCTGCTCGCGGTTGCAACTCTATTCATTAGGTGATGATGCATTACATGAGCATTATGGTCAACTTTATGCGTTATATTCAGATTCAGTATTGCAGACGGCCACTCCTGACGAGCCACGCTACCTTTATAGCCGTGTGTGGAAATATCAAGATGTTCCCGGTGCACAACGTATTGCCATTAGGGATGAGTTGGAAAAGGAAAAACAACGTCTTCTACCTAATAGTCGTAATTATTCTATTTTAGCTTATAACTTGGCTCTACTTTATGAAAAAGAACACAACCATACCAAGTGGCTGGAAAATATGATTCTCTCAGGTATTGCTGATGTATATGCTGTGAATCGTGATATTGGTTCGTTGTATGCATTGGCTTCCTATTTATATGAACAAGGTCAGTTGGACCGAGCCTATCGTTATAGTACTTATTGTTCTGATATCGGTATAACTTTTAAGAGCCGTGTACGACTGCTTCATCAGCAGAAGTTGCAGAGAAAGATACATCAAAGCTACATTGAACGTGATCATATGCAACAGAAGCAGCTAAAGCTATTCCTTTTATTTATTAGTTTTCTCACTATTGTATTGCTGATAGCTCTTTTCTTTTTGAGAAGGCAAACAAGAAGACGTAGGAAAGCTTTGGTTGAGCTACATGTGGCCAATGGTAGATTGAAGAGTCTTAATAGTGAACTGCAAAAGCTCAATTTGGTTCTACGTGACACAAATTATATTAAGGAGGAGTATATTGGTCAGGTATTCAAACTTTGTTCATCCTATATTTGCCGTATGGAGGAGTATCGTAAAAAGTTAAACCGTAAATTAAAGGCTGGGCAACTTGAAGATTTAAAGAAGATGATTAGTTCTACTTCTACCATGAGCGATGAAATGAAGGATTTTTATGAGAAATTTGATTCCATTATTCTACATTTATACCCTGATTTTGTAGAGCACTTCAATAGTTTGCTACGTCCCGAAGAACATATTGAAGTGAAGTCTGGGCGGCTTAATACAGAACTTCGTATTCATGCTTTGATACGAATGGGGGTAACGGATAGTGAGAAGATTGCAGAATTTTTGCACTGTTCACTGCAAACCGTATATAATAATCGTTCTATAACTTTAAATAAATCTTCGCTCAGTAAGGAGGAATTTCTTCGAGCTGTGAAAGAGGTTTGTAAAAAGTAATTTGAAGACTGAGCGTTTCTCTCATTTTTTACGCACATGTATATAGATAATTGCCATTCAATAGCTTAATACTATCGAATGGCAATTATCTATATACATGTTTTTGATTACCGATTTAATTTAAATCACTACTGAAAATCTATTGAGTCTGTCTGTAATTGAAAGATAATCAGTGATATATAACTTTGTGAATTTACCAAATCCTCTACCAGTGAATATAATCGGTTGTTACATTGTCTAATTTTGCTCTCGAGATTTTTTACACACAAGTTCCTATTAACTTAAAAATGTATTTATGAAAACCAGACAAAAATCGAGAGACGCAAGTGGTATTTTGCTTGTCTGTCTTATGTGGATGCTGTCACTTTCAAGCTCACTTCATGCACAGACATGGAATATTAACGGAAATGTGACAGATGAACAAGGAGAACCGATAATCGGTGCCAATGTAGTGATACAAGGTACGGGTACGGGCACCATTACCGATGTAGAAGGAAACTTTAAACTCGCTTTAGTGACTAAGGGGGCGGTAATGGAGATAAGTTTCATTGGGTATATATCCAAGACATTGCAGGTGAAAGACGCATCATCGTTAAAGATTGTACTGAAAGAAGATAACCAGGCACTGGATGAGGTGGTAGTAGTAGGTTATGGTGTACAGCGCAAAAGTGATCTTACAGGTTCGGTTGCTTCAGTTAACTCAGATGTACTTGAAAGTCGCCCACAAGCTAATTTGATTCAATCTTTGCAAGGAGCAGTTCCAGGATTGAATATTAGTGTGACGGGTAGTAATGCTGAAGGTTCGTCCACTACTACACGTATTCGTGGTAACAACTCCATTACGGCTGATAATAAACCTCTTGTTATTCTTGATGGAATACCTTTTGATGGTCCATGGTCGGAAATCAATCCCAATGATGTAGAGAGTATAGAAGTATTGAAGGATGCCTCTTCAGCAGCCATTTATGGTGCTCGCGGTTCTAACGGTGTAATCCTTATTACTTCTAAGCGCGGTAAGAAAGACAGATTGACGGTATCATACGATACTTATGTTACTATTGACCAGCCTATCAATTTACCTCGTATGATGAATGGCAAAGAATTCTATAAGTATAAATCTGAAGCTTTCAAGGCTACCAATACTACTCCTCCTACAGAAGAGAATCCTGAACCTTGGTTAGATAACTTTACTCCTACTGAATTAGCTATGTATGCTGCCGGTCAGAGTACTGATTGGATGAAGTTGGCAACACAGACCGGTATAAAACAACAGCATAACCTTTCTTTCCGTGGTGGAGCTAACAAAACCAGCTATTTCATTTCATTGAACTATACGGATGTGAAAGGAACTGCGGTAGGCAATGAGTTCAAGCGTTATAATGTACGTTTCAATCTTGATCAGGAGTTTAATAGTTGGTTGAAATTTTCTACTACTACACAGTTAGGTCGCTACGATCGTAGTGGTAGCAGTGCTTCTTTTTGGCGGGCTATAAAACAAGTTCCGTTGGGACGTGCTTATAACGAGGATGGTTCACTTACACTTTCTGCTACTGAGGACTCCTCTTCAGCTTTCAGCATTAATCCGTTGGGATCTCTTAATAATAAGACAAAAGATATTCGTGCAAAGGTTATCACTAATAATGTGCTTGAGGTAAAGTTTCCCTTTATTAAAGGGCTGAGCTATAAATTGAATACAGGCTTCACTTACCAAAACAGCTCCTATAAGAATTATCAAGGTTTGGATACCTACGAAGGAGCTAGTGCTAATGGCGTATTGAATACTGATGACTGGCATTCAGAAGAATGGATTTTGGAGAATATTATTTCTTATCAACGTGAATTTGGCAAACATCGTATATTTTTCACAGGATTATATTCTGCTCAAAGCAAGGAATATGAACAGAATACAATGGAAGGTAAGAATTTTCCCAATGATGTGATGTATTATTACCAGATTTCTAAAGCTGCCACAATGTCTGGTAATTCCAATTATTATAAAGAAAATCATATTTCACAAATGGGGCGTTTGAATTATACTTATGATGATCGTTACTTGTTGACTCTTACTGCTCGTCGTGATGGTTACTCCGCTTTTGGTGAAAGTTCTAAATTCGGCGTTTTTCCTTCAGCCGCTATTGGATGGAATATTTCCAATGAATCTTTTTTTAAAGACAAGCCTATAAGTGAAACCATTAGCAATCTGAAATATCGCTTGTCATGGGGTAAAAATGGCAATGAGGCTATCAGTGCTTATAGTACACTACCTAATCTTTCAACTTACAATTATCTGAATGATGATCATACTGCACAGTTTGGTTTCTATCCGTCGAAGTTAGCTTCGCCCGGTTTAGGTTGGGAAACTACTACATCTATTAATACTGGCTTTGATATTGCACTTTGGAATGGACGTATTCAGAGTTCATTTGATATTTATTGGTCTAAAACCAAAGATTTGCTGCTTTCCCGTTCTATTCCTACCATTAATGGTACTGGCTCTATTACTGAGAATCGTGGACAGACCCGTAATCGTGGTTTTGAATTCCAGATAACTTCTAATAACATTACACATAAGAGTTTTAGCTGGAGCACCTCTTTCAACCTCTCACACTATCGTTCGGAGATTGTAGATGTTGGTTTGTATGATGCTAATGGAAAGCCGGTTGATGATGTGGCTTCCAAGTGGTTTATTGGTGAACCTATCAATGTGAACTATGATTATAAAATTATCGGTGTATGGCAGATTGCTGATCCGTCTAACCCGACAGGGCAGCAAGATCCTAACTATCGTAATTCGTATCCTGGATATGTGAAATACCTTGATGTAGATGGTAACGATATTACAACGGCTGATAAGACTATTATAGGGTCGGCTATTCCTAAAGTAAATATGAGTTTGATGAACACTTTTGAGTACAAAAACTTCACTCTGAGTGTGTTCTTAACGGCTCAGTTAGGACAAACCCATCTGAATGCCTTGTATGATACAAGCCATAATTCATATCGCCAGAACCGTTTTTTGGTGGATTTTTGGACTCCAGAGAATCCTACGAATAGCTATCCGAAAAATAGTTTGAATAGTGATGTGAATCCAGAGGGAGCCAGTTTCTATGAAAAGACAGATTTCTTACGTATTTCCGACATTACATTGGGTTATAATTTCCCACAACAATGGTTGCGTCGTACTTTCATCAAACGGCTCAATCTTTACATGAACATTAAGAATTTGGCTACAATAACTGGCTGGACAGGTATGGATCCGGAATTTCTCAATGATCAATTGGCTGCTCCTCCAGTACGTTCGTTCACTTTTGGACTAAAGTTAGATATTTGATGAGAGTAATATATCATAAAAAGCTAAAATGAAATTGCACATATGAAAAAAATAACATATTTCAATGTCTTAGTGTTTACAGTATTATTGCTCACTATGGGCGGCTGTAATGAGGATAAGTTTCTTAAGGAAGATCCTCGTGATGCACTTTATCCTCAAAATTTACTTGTAGATTACAATGGGTTTAAATCGATGATAACGCCTCTTTATGGTCTTATGCGTGCAGAGTATCGCCGTGCTGATGCAATGGGAGGAAGTATTGCGCTCTGTCTGCATTCTGCCTGGGGTGGAGGGGTAGATAATTCATGGGCCAATAATAGTCATGCGGAAATGAAGTTCCTCTACAATCCCAAAGAGATAACTTACACTGATCTTGCTATTTGGAATAATATTTTCCAGTGGGGATATCGTATCATCAACACTGCCAATATGGTTATCTCAAGAGCTGACAATGATGGCATTAACTGGGGAAGTGGTGCTGATGCTGAAAATCGTAAAAATGAGGTGTTGGCCGAAGCTCGCTTTTTCCGTGCTTGGGCTTACCGTCACCTTACCTATTCATTTGGTGCAGTGCCCCTTTCAACACAAGAAATTACAGGATTGAATTATCGTGATGATTGGGACCGTGCTTCCTTGAGTAGTATTCGCGAAGTGATGGCAGAAGATTTCCAGTTTGCAGTCGATAACCTTCCTTTGCGTACTTCTAATAATAGTAAAGTCTCTGGTGCTGTGGCACGTCACTATTTGGGTGAACTTTATTTGGCAGAAGGTAATGCTGAAAAAGCAGTTTCAGTACTGAAACCATTAGTGGAAAGTGGAGAATATTCCCTTATAAATCAACGCTTTGGTAGTAATGCTTCCAATGATGGATGTCCTTTTATTGACGTATTTTATACTCCTATGTATGCTGATGGAAATACGGAGGTGTTACTGGCTTTCATTAACACAGAAGAGGAGAATAGTGCCTATGGTACTGCAAATGTCTATATGACTACAACTTATAAGAACTATTATGCTAATGATGGCGATTGTAAAAAGACAAACCAGCATAATCCGGACTATATCAATAACGGTGGTGAAGGTTCATTTGCACAAGTCTTTTGGCAAGCTAATGGTGGTAAGGGAGCCGGACGTGTAGTTCCTTCCAGAGGAGCACTTCGTTTGTACAATTATAAAGGAATGGGAGAACAAGATGACCGTGTATCTGCCAATGCTATCGTATGGAGTATTAATGATGTAGATGCTGCCGGCAATGTAACCAAGGTATTTGATTTAGGTGGTACTGCACTTATTGATACTACGGTTAATGCAGCCATGCTAACTTCTACTTCCATTAAAAAATATGATTGGCCTACTACTCGTAAATGGGATTATACTCCACCTATTTTGGCTAATGCAGCTAATGATGGACACTATGCGGACATTGTTTATTTACGTTTGGCAGATACATATTTACTTTATGCAGAGGCTCTTTACAAGAGTAATCAAGTAGGCGAGGCCATTAAATGGATAAATAAAGTACGTAATCGTTCCAATGCTGTAAGTATTACTGAAGATGATCTTAGAATCGGTGGTATGGATTTCATTCTTGATGAACGCAGCCGTGAACTGCTTACGGAGGAAGAACGTCGTCATACATTGGTACGTGTTTGCCAAGAAAATGGTGGTGACGAACGTGATACCAATAACTATTTCAAACGTCGCATGCGTGAACTCAATGAGATAGCTGGTATTGCAGGACGTGGTATGGATGAATATGAAACTCCTGTCCTTTTCCCGCTGCCGCAATCATTCATTGATGCCAATACTGGTAATCCTTTGGAAAATAATCCGGGGTATTGATAGATAATAGTCAGATATAAATACCGCATATAAACGGCTTTGTATATATCGGTGTTTATATCTGATTTAGATTCATATATTCAAAAGAAAACAAAAACTTAATATCTTGATACATCATGTCCGAATTGGCTTTCATTTTTAGTCTTCTTATGGTAGGGATTACAGCGGTAGGTCTTTATCGTAAGCTCAATCCTCAAGGTCTTTTGATGCTTTCCGGTTTATTAATGCTTACAGCTGCTTTTTTCATGCAAGTGCATTCGGTAGTACCTAGTGAAGCTACGGGAATGGTGGTGTTTGATTTGGTAAGGATGATAGAGGAAGTTTTTCTTTCTAATTTGGCGCGTGCAGGGTTTATGATAATGACAATTGGCGGTTATGTAGCTTTCATGAATAACATAAAGGCTACTAATGCATTGGTCTATATTTCCATGAAGCCATTAGGTCTTTTTCGACGTTATCCTTATTTGGCGGCTACTATAGTTATTCCTATTGGACAATTACTTTTTATTACTACTCCTTCAGCTGCCGGATTAGGATTGTTGCTTGTGGCTTCGGTTTATCCTGTTTTAATTAGTTTGGGAGTAAGCCAACTTACAGCATTGTCAGTCATTGCCGCTGCTACTCTATTTGATCAGGGACCGGGGTCGGCAAATACTGCTATGGCTGCCGAATTGATAGGACAATCCAATGTGGAATATTTCATCACTCATCAACTTCCTTTAGTAATTCCTACTTCCTTGGTTGTAATGGTACTCTTCTATTTCAATAACCGTTATTTTGATAAAAAAGATGCAAAGAAACAGCAGGATGGCATATTGCAGGTGTCAAATGTGACTGCAACCTCATTAGTAGAAAAACCGGATGTTCCATTGGCTTTTGCGCTACTCCCGGTATTACCTTTGGCTCTTCTCATTTTCTTTTCACCTTTTGTGGGACTGTTTCAGCCTACTGTAACATTGGGTACCACTACTGCTATGCTTTTTTCTCTGTTCTTATCATTGGTATTTGTGTTGTTTCATACTCGTAGTGTGCGTACTACTTTTAACGTTTTTGCAAGTTTTTGGAAAGGCATGGGAAATGTGTTTACTTCAGTTGTAACATTGATTGTAGCTTCAGAAGTTTTCTCTAAAGGACTGATTGGTTTGGGATTTATTGATTCATTGGTGGGTTATTCCTCTCATATCGGACTTTCGGGATTAGCTATTGCCGCAATCTTTACTCTCATTATTTTTGGAGCTGCCATGCTGATGGGAAGTGGCAATGCAGCCTTTTTTTCATTTGGTCCTTTATTGCCGGGTATAGCCACTCAGCTTGGTTTGCCGGTTTTTTCATTGATACTTCCTTTGCAGTTGGCGGCAAGCATGGGACGTGCCGCATCTCCTATTGCTGGAGTCATTGTTGCCATTGCCGGGGTAGCCGGTGTGTCATCAGTGGAGTTGGCAAGGCGTAATACATTTCCTTTAATAGGAGGAATTGTTTTCTTGATACTTTATCATCTTATCACTTTCTAAAATTAATCGACAGCTATGTTTACATTGATAAAGAATGCAAATTTATATGCTCCTGCCTATCTTGGTAAAACAGACATTTTGCTATGCGGAGAAAAGATTGCGCATATTTCAAAGACAATTGAACTGAATGAATCATTTTGCCATACTATTGACGTGCAAGGTAAAATTGTTACTCCGGGATTTATAGATCAGCATGTACATATTACTGGTGGAGGAGGGCAACAAGGTTATGCCTCATTAGTCCCCGAGGTGACTATGAGCGAACTGGTGGCATGTGGTACTACTACTGTATTGGGTATGCTTGGTACTGATGGATTTGCCAAAGAACTTACTACGCTTTATGCCAAGGCCAAAGCTATTGACGATGACGGATTGTCGGCTTATATGCTGACAAGTTATTACGGATTGCCTACCAAAACATTGATGAATAGTGTGGCTGACGATCTTATCTTCATAGATAAAGTTATTGGCTGTAAGCTGGCGATGAGTGATGACCGTAGTCCGTTTCCGACAGAGCAAGAGATATTACGTATTATACATCAGGTACGTTTAGGGGGATTTACATCTGGTAAAGGAGGAATTCTCCACATTCATTTGGGAGCACTTCCGGAAGGTATTGAGCCCTTACTCAATATTGCTCGTCACTATCCTACACTGATATCTTATCTGTCTCCTACTCATCTGATACGTACTGAAGCTCTTTTTATGCAGGCTGTAGAATTTGGTAAATTAGGTGGAATGATTGATTTTTCGACTGGTGGCTCAAAGTTTGATACTCCCCATCGTTGTGTGATACGTGCATTGCGAGCTGGTGTCCCCCTTGATCGCATTACTTTTTCTAGTGATGGCCATGGTGGCGTACGCAGAGTGAATCCTGAAACTGGAGAAATAACTTATCGTCCTGCTCCTTTGAATTTAAATTTCAAGGAGGTAGTTGCATTAGTCAATGAGGAGGGGGTACCATTGGAACAGGCGATTACATTGATAACATCCAATCCGGCTCGTAATCTGAAATTACGAGCTAAAGGTATTGTGGCACAAGGAGCAGATGCAGACTTGTGTTTTTTGGCGGAAGATTTGCAGCTTACAGATGTCATTGCCCGTGGTAAATTTGTAATGCAAGATGGTACAATAGTAAAGAAGGGAAGGTACGAATTATGAAGAAGCTGATTATATTTTATATTGGATTCCTCTGTATTTGTTTATCTGCAATAGCGAAACAGACTTTGGAAAGGCCAAGAGGTGAACATTTCTTCACTTATAGTCAATACCCTCCTTTTGCCGATCGCCCGGTAGATGTACATTATTATATACCTTCCCAGGGGGATATTAAACAAATGCCTATTGTATTTGTCTTTGAAGGAGGAGACCGCGGCTATCGTTATCTTTTGGACGGTTGGAAAGAAGAAGCGGAGAGAAAGGGTTTTATGCTTTTTATACCTCACTTTGATTTGAAATCTTATCCTTTGGCAGACTATCAGGAGGTGGGGGTGATGAATGCTGCCCATACAGTAGCTAATGCTCCCGAAAAAATTACACCAGTGTTGGTTGATAAACTATTTGAATATGTGCGTCAATTTACGGGAAGCATGCGCAAAGGATATATGATTTATGGTCATTCTGCTGGTGGGCAATTCGTACAGCGTTTCATGCTTTTTCACGATAGTCCTTATGTGGAAAAAGCTATTATAAGTTCTCCCGGTTGGTATACTTTTCCTGATTTGGCCCAGACATATCCTTATGGTACGGCTGGTATCCCCTATATTTCATCTGAACAGATAAAAAAATACTTGTCAAAACCTATCATACTACAGCTGGCTTTGGGAGATACGATACGTGAGTCTTTTCTACGCAAGACTCCTGAAGCTGAACGACAAGGACGAAACCGTATGGAGCGTGGGCGTAGTTTCTGGCTTTATATTCACCAGTTGGCTGCATCCCGTGGTTGGGAATGCCATTGGCGCAAGATAGAAGAGTGCGGCATCGGGCATGAGGCTGTCCCTATGGGGAAACAAGCTGTGCCATTATTGACGACAGATTCTTTACGGGTACTTTTTATAGGTAACAGCTATACTTTTTTTAATCGTTTGCCATGGCAAGTCCAATCGTTAGCATCCTCATGTGGAAAAAAAATATCAGTGCGCCAGGTTGCTAACCTGGTTGGTACTTGAGACAGCATGCAGCCAATACGCAAACATTAGAGGCGATTCGTGAAGGAGGATGGGATTATATGGTGATGCAGGAACAGAGCAAGGCACCTACTCGTGAAAAGGAATGGGTAAAGAAGAATGTATTCCATCCTGCGGCGCAGTTAGATAGTTTACGCCGTCTTTATGCCCCAAAAGGAAAAAGTGTCTGTTATATGACATGGGGGCGTAATAATGATACTTATGAAGGAATGCAGCAGCAACTTACGGAAAACTATTTGGAAATGGCTGATGTCCTTGATGCTTATTGTGCTCCTGTGGGTGAGGCATGGAGACGTGTACGTAGAGAGTGTCCAAGTTTGCAGTTGTATAATTCTGATGGCAGCCACCCTAGTCCTGCAGGCAGTTATCTGGCGGCTTGTGTCTTTTATGCAATTTTTTTTGGTGAGCCTTTTAGCAGCGATTATTATGCAGGTCTACCGTCTGAAACGGCTCTTTATTTACAGAGGATAGCACAAGAAGTGGTATTAGCTAATCTTGTGTTATGGAATAGAAATCAGTCGAAGCAACCTGCCGGAGTAACTGCAAGTTTCTATCCTGACCCCAAATTTGACCGTGAGACACCTACTCTAAGTAAACCTTACGGTAGCGGATTGGCATCGGTTGATGAGATAAAGGACTATTTACAACAATTGGTTGTACGTTCTCCGGGTTTGGCATATATGGAGAATATTGGTGTTACCAAACAAGGACGTACCATTCCGGTACTTTATTTGGGTACTCCCGACAAGAAGAAGGTAAGGGTATGGATTCAAGCGGCACTGCATGGTAACGAGCCGGCAGGTGCTGAGGCTGTATGCATGCTTGTCCGTTACTTACTTTGTGAAAAAGAAGGACGTGAATTGCTGAATCATATAGCTGTGGCTTTGGTTCCTATAGCCAATGTTGATGGTTATGCCATTCAGCAACGTCGTTCAGCCGATGGCTACGATTTGAATCGCGATCAGAGCAAATTAGAGGATGCTGTCACTTTGCTGTTGAAGCAGTCCTACCAGCAATGGAATCCGGACGTAGCTCTTGATATTCATGAATATACACCTTTACGTCGTGAGTTTAACTTATTACGTGGAGTGCCGACAGCAAATGCTGCTGATGTACTTTTTTTACCTACCGGACATCTTAATGCGCCTTTAGCTTTACGTATGCTGTCTGAAGAACTTTTTCGTCGTGAGGCAGAGGTCGTTTTAAATAGTGCCGGTTATACTTCCGGTTTCTACTTCACTCCCCGTGTGGCAGATGGTTCCCTTGTTCTTGTAAAAGGTGCCAAAAGTCCGCAGTCCAGTTCTACTTTTCAAGCATTGACGGGGGCTGTATCGCTTTTTGTCGAAATAAGAGGTATTGGATTGGGACCGGAGTGTTTTGCACGTCGTAGTGAGTGCGGTTTCTTGGTGGCACGGCAAACGTTGGTTACTGCTGCGCAACATCGCACTTCAATTAAACGTAAGGTAGAACAAGCCAGGAAGCGCACCTTGAAAGCTACTGAACCGATATATGTTACTTTCACTTCGGATACTGTACGTCATGTAGTCTCTTTTATCGATTATAAGGCCAATGAACTGTTTAAGACTGAACTGCCAACCCTTGATGCCATGCAAGTAACACCTCAATTGGTGCGTACTCGCCCTAAGGCTTATCTGCTCGATGCTCTCTGTACAGAAGCAGTATGTAAGCTTCGAGCGTTGGGTGTACACATTGAGCAAGTTACCCGTGTACAAAAAGCAAAAGTTGAGCGTTACAAAGTAACCCGTCTGTATCGTGCAGAGAAGGAATGGGAGGGGATTCATCCGGTAAATGTAGAAACGGATGTCTATGAAGATAATGTAGAACTTCCAATAGGTAGTTGGTTGGTACCTTTGGCACAACCTTTAGGAAATTTGGTTGCTACGTTGCTTGAACCGGAGTCTGTCTGTGGTTTCGTAAACTTCTGTGTTATTCCGGCTGAGGAAGGGAAGGGACTGTTTGTCAGTAGACTTATAAAATAAGAATTGGATATATAAAATTAAATTCGGTAATGACTATGAAACTAAAAAAAACGCTACAGATTATACTTGCTTTATGTTTAGGCCTATGGATGATTTCATGCCAGCAGGAACATGTCAAGTTGACCTCTCCAAATGGAAAACTTTCTTTAGAGTTTACACTTGATGAAGAAGGTGCTCCCCGATATTGTTTAAGACATGCGGGGAAGAATATTTTACTTCCTTCACGTTTGGGATTGGTTTTGAAGGATGCGCCAGATCTTTTGACTGGTTTCGTTCTAAAAGAAGTTAAGCATGATTCGCATAATGATGTGTGGCAACCAGTATGGGGGGAAGAGGCTGAAATTGTAAATCATTATAATGAATTGAGGGTATGCCTCAAGGAAGAAACATCGTTGGAGCGGGAACTGAATATTATTTTTCGTCTTTTTGATGATGGGATGGGATTCCGGTATGAGTTCCCTCGCCAGCAACAGCTACAAGAGTTTCTTATTGATGACGAAGTGACTGAATTCGTTTTTCCTGCAGATTATGATGCTTGGAGTATTCCAGTGAAAGGAGTTCGTTTTTACGAAGCCTTATTTGAGAAAAAACCTCTTAGTAAGATGGGATGGGTAAGCACTCCGGTGACGATTGAGACAACAGATAGCCTTTATTTGGCTATTCATGAAGCAAATCTTACAGATTATGCTGCCATGAACTTGAAGCCGGTTGAGCAACCTGAAGATAATAAAACGGTCACATTACGTGCGGCTCTTACACCTTGGAGTACAGGTGAGAAAGTACGTGTTACCGATACTCGTGTATCTCCTTGGCGTACAATGATAGTGGCTGAATCTGCCGGTGATTTGCTTCTTTCCCGTCTCATGTTAAATCTTAATGAACCTTGTCGTATAACCGATACTTCCTGGATACAACCTATGCGCTATATTGGAATTTGGTGGACTTATCACATGAAGCATAACACCTGGCATGCCGGTCCCCATCATGGGGCCACAACAGAGAATACAATGCGTCACATCGATTTTGCTGCTGCCAATAACCTGGGAGGTGTACTGGTGGAAGGGTGGAATGAAGACTGGGCTACTTGGAAGTTTAGTTTCACAAAACCTTATACCGATTTTGATATACAACGTATTACTGACTATGGGCGTAGCAAAGGAGTAGCTTTGATAGGACATCATGAAACTGGCGGTAATGTTTCCAATTATGAAAATCAGATGGAAGATGGTTTCAAGTTCTATGAGAAATATGGTGTGCATCAAGTAAAAACGGGTTATGTGGGCGATTTGCTTGATGGGAAAGAATATCATAGCAGTCAGTTTGGTGTACTTCATTATCGCAAGGTAATAGAGGCTGCTGCCCGTCACCGTATCTGTATTGATAATCATGAACCGGTGATTCCTACAGGTTTGCAGCGTACTTTTCCTAATCTGATGACACAAGAGGGGGTACGTGGACAAGAATGGGACGCTTGGGATGTAGATGGTGGAAATCCTCCTTCTCATACCGTAATATTGCCTTTCACTCGTGGGTTGGCAGGCCCGATGGACTTTACACCGGTGACTTTTCGGTTTGTTAACGATGTAATGCCACAGACACGTGTACATACCACACTGGCCAAACAATTGGCGCTGTTTGTGGTGCTCTATTCACCGTTACAAATGGCTTCGGATGAAATAGAGAATTACGAGGCTAATCCGGAACCTTTTAATTTTATAGTATCTTGTCCTACAGATTGGAGCAGAACAGTAGTGCCGGAAGCATGCATTGGCAGTTATGTTACTATTGCCCGTTGCGATAAAGGAGAGGGATGCTGGTATATAGGCAGCATCACGGGAGATGAGGAACGAACGGCCAATATCAGTCTGTCTTTTCTCGATACAGATAAAAGATATCTGGCTACTATTTATCGTGATGCTCTTGAGTCCGATTATGAGACATGTCCTGCTGCTATACTTATAGAAGAGCGCGAAGTGACTTATAGTGATACCCTCACCATTCGGCAAGCACGTAGTGGAGGAACTGCCGTACGTCTGTGTCCTATAAAAGACAGTTGAGCCGGAGGTATATTGGGGCAGAGTTGTTTATATTTTCTCTCTCAAGTATTCGTAAAAGCTATATTGCGACCGTACCTTCTCCTTTTGCGGTCGCGACGACTTCCAGCGGTTTCGCAACCGGTCGTCCACAAAGCAGGCTTTCCGTTTGTCCGACAGTTGTATGGATAGCATATCGATGAGCTCTTGCTTCAAGTCCGGGTCCAGAATGGGGGTGACGGCTTCGATACGGCGGTACAAGTTACGCCGCATCCAGTCCGGCGAGCCGAGGAAGAGCTTGGGTGCGCCGCCGTTGCCGAAGTACCACACACGGGCATGTTCCAGAAAGGTATCCACGATGCGTGTCACGCGGATGTTGTGGCTGTACTCCTGCCCGGGGATGAGGCAGCAGATGCCGCGGACAATGAGGTCTATCTCTACACCGGCTTGCGAGGCTTCGTAGAGGCGGTCTATCATGGCAGGGTCTTGCAGGGCATTCATTTTTAGGATAATCCGTCCTTGCTTGCCTTGCCGAGCCAGTTCTATTTCGTGATTGATGAGGCGGTTCAGTTCAGGAATCAGGTTGAAGCGGGCCACAAGCAGGCGGTGGAACACTGGATTTTCCTTTCCCTGCAGAGTACGGAACAAGTTGTGCAGGTCGTTTACAATCACCGGGTTGCAGGTGAATAGTCCGCTGTCCGCATAGAGGGTGGCGGTCTTTTCGTTGAAGTTGCCGGTGCTGATGTAGGCGTAGCTTGTCAGTTTGCGCCCTTCCTTGTCGCGGCGTAGCACGAGGGCTACTTTGGCATGTACCTTTAGTCCTGGTATGCTGAAAATGATGTTGATGCCGGCGGCTTTCATCATCTCGGCGGTGGCGAGGTTGTTTTCTTCGTCGAAGCGGGCTTTCAGTTCCACAAAGACGGTGACTTTCTTTCCGGTCTGTGCGGCGGCTATCAGGGTGTTGATGACGGTGGAGTTCTCTGCCACGCGATACTGGGTCACCATGATTTCACGCACGGTGGGTTCGTGGACGGCTTCATATAGAAAATGGATGAAGTGGTCGAAGGAGTGGTAGGGATAATGCAGCAGCAGGTCCTTCTTCTCCACATAGCGGAAGATGGATTCGCGTTCGTCCAGGCAGGTCAGCTTCATGGGCTGGGGTTTCTTGATGGGACGTACGCTTTGGTTGGGATTGGGCAGATGCCGCAAATCCTCCATGTTGAGGTGCTTGTCTCCCGGCACCAGCTCCCGGCGGTCTATGCGGTAGGCATCTACCAGAAAGTCGAGGAAGTCCTGGGGCATGGCGCGGTCGTATACAAAACGGCACACGGCGCCTATCTTGCGTTTCTTTACCTTCTTCTTCACCTGCTCGATGATTTCGGAGGTATTGGCGGCATCGTCTATCAGAATATCCGCATCGCGTGAAATCTTGATGCAATAACTGCTGTCCACTTCATAACCGGGGAAGATGGTATCCAGATTGGCCTTGATGATGTCTTCAATGAACATCAGATAATAGTCTTTCCCCACCTTGGGCAGCTGGATGAAGCGCGGCACTTTGCTGTACGGCAGTTTCATCACGAAATACTGGATGCGGTTTGGAGAACTGGCGGGAGCTCCTTTCAGATGAAGCCGTACGGCTAGATAGAGACGGTTGTCGCGCAGGAATGAAATCACCTTGTCCTTGCTTACGGGCACCGGGGCCAGATAGGGGAATATCTCTTCGCGGAAGAAGCTGCGCACAAAGTCGCGGTGAAACGGTTCTACGTTGCGGCTTTGATAGAATATGATGTGATGTTTCCGCAGGGCGGGCAGTATCTTCTGTTCGTAGATGCGGATACGTTCCTCCAGTTGGCGATTGACTTCTTGGTTGATTTCATCTACCAGTTCGGCGGCAGACTGCATAGTCTCTTCATCGCTTTGCGAGGCTCCGGTGGCTATGGCCTTATGGTCGGCTACGCGTATCTTGTAGAATTCTTCCAGATTGGAAGAGTATATAGAAATAAAGTTGATGCGTTCGTATAGCGGCAATGTCTCGTCTTCCGCTTCCAGCAGTACGCGGTAGTTGAAGGAAAGCCAGCTGATGTCACGTTTGAAATATCTGTTGTCCATGGTGTTAAGGTGTTAATGTGGCATATTAGCACATTACCACATTGTATTCTTCCCAAATATAATTACCTTTGTCTTAATAAACAAAGGAAAGATGACAAAAGTTGGTTTATTATCGGATACGCATGGCTACTGGGATGAAAAGTACCTGCAATATTTTGAGGGCTGTGACGAAATATGGCATGCCGGTGACATCGGTTCGCTGGAAGTGGCACAGAAGCTGGCGGCTTTCCGTCCCTTCCGTGCCGTGTATGGCAATATTGACGGGCAGGAGATACGGCAGCTCTATCCGCAGATTCTCCGTTTCACGGTGGATGGGGCGGAGGTGCTGATGAAGCATATCGGCGGTTATCCCGGCAACTACGACCCTTCCATCAAGGGCAGCATTCTGGTGCGTCCCCCAAAGCTGTTCATCAGCGGGCACTCGCATATACTGAAGGTGAAGTATGACAAGACGTTGGATGTACTCCACATCAATCCGGGCGCTGCGGGCATTCAAGGTTTCCATAAGGTGCGTACGATGGTACGCTTTGCGGTTGATGGGGGAACGTTTAAAGATTTGGAGGTGATAGAACTTGCTGACCGATGATGTAGTTTGTTTATTTTCAATGGATTGTATTTACCGATTGTTTACGCTGTAGTGTAAAAGCCGTTACATGCTAATGTAAAGGTCGTTACGCTATTGGGTAAAGGCCGTTACACTATTTGGTAAAGGTCGTTACACGCTGAGGTGAAGACCGTTTCATCAAGGGGTGACGGCCGTTACGCACTGAAGTAAGCAAAACAATGTACCGGAGTAAGCAAAGCAATGAAGTAAAAAGATGAAACCAAGCCTTCACTTAATCGAATTTTTCCATTATCTTTGTACCCGAATAGCAAGTAGAGCCGTGGGGCATCGTCCTCCTTCTTATTTTATTCTCCATTTTGAAGTATCACCGAAAAAGAACTGAAATATGAAAGGAATTATTCTTGCAGGTGGCAGTGCCACTCGTCTCTATCCGTTGTCCAAGGCTATCTCCAAGCAGATAATGCCCGTCTACGACAAGCCGATGATATACTACCCGCTCTCTACACTGATGTTGGCGGGAATTCGCGAAGTGCTTATTATCTCTACTCCACGTGACTTACCCATGTTCCGCGAGCTGCTGGGAACCGGCGAAGAACTCGGTATGTCCTTTTCCTATAAGATACAAGAGAATCCCAACGGACTGGCACAAGCCTTTGTGCTGGGTGCAGAGTTCTTGGACGGCGGACCGGGCTGCCTTATTCTGGGCGACAACATGTTCTACGGTCAAGGCTTCTCCGCCATGCTGAAGCGTGCCGCTTCCATAGACAAGGGTGCCTGCATCTTTGGTTATTACGTCAAGGACCCCCGTGCCTACGGTGTAGTGGAGTTTGATGCCAACGGCAAAGCCGTCTCGCTGGAAGAAAAGCCTGCCAATCCTAAAAGCAACTATGCCGTCCCCGGACTGTACTTCTACGACTCCACCGTGACAGAGAAAGCCGCCTCCTTGAAGCCCTCTGCTCGCGGAGAATACGAAATTACCGACCTCAACCGTCTCTATCTGGACGAGGGCACACTGAAAGTGGAGCTCTTCGGCCGTGGCTTTGCCTGGCTCGACACCGGCAATTGCGACAGCCTGCTGGAAGCCAGCAATTTTGTCGCCACCATCCAGAACCGTCAAGGCTTCCGCGTGAGCTGTATCGAAGAGATTGCCTGGCGCAAGGGCTGGATAGATGTAGACCAGCTGTATCGCTTGGGTGAACAGCTTGGCAAGACCGAATATGGCAAATACCTGATGGAACTGGCTGAATCGAAGCGATGAACTCTTTGTTCCCCAAAAAGAGAAGGAGAATAGTTCTCCTATAAAGGCCCGCTGACTTTAATTTTTAATTTATAATTTTTAATTCTCATGAAGACTTATCTCGTAACCGGTGCCGCCGGTTTTATCGGCGCCAACTATATTAAATATATCCTGGCAAAACATAATGATATTAAAGTGGTGATACTGGATGCCTTGACCTACGCAGGCAATCTGGGCACCATTGCCAATGACATTGACGATGAACGTTGCTTTTTTGTAAAAGGTGACATCTGCGACCGCGTGCTTGCCGACGAACTGTTTGCCAAGTATAAATTCGATTACGTAGTGAATTTTGCTGCCGAGAGCCACGTAGACCGTAGCATAGAGAATCCCCAGCTTTTCCTGATGACCAACATCCTGGGTACACAAAACCTGCTCGACGCCGCCCGCCGTGCCTGGGTCACGGGCAAGGACGAGTCCGGTTATCCCACTTGGCGCAAAGGCGTTCGTTACCATCAAGTGTCTACCGACGAAGTTTACGGCTCACTTGGTGCCGAAGGCTACTTCACAGAGCAAACCCCGCTCTGCCCGCACAGCCCTTACAGCGCCAGCAAGACGAGTGCCGATATGGTAGTGATGGCCTATCACGATACCTATAAGATGCCCGTCACTATCACCCGCTGTTCCAACAACTACGGTCCTTATCACTTCCCCGAAAAGCTGATTCCGCTTATCATCAAGAATATTCTCGAAGGCAAGAACCTCCCCGTCTATGGCGACGGCAGTAACGTGCGTGACTGGCTCTACGTGGAAGACCACTGCAAAGCTATCGACCTGGTTGTCCGCGAGGGTGTGGAAGGCGAAGTCTACAACGTAGGCGGTCACAACGAAAAGACCAATCTTGAAATCGTGAAGCTGACTATTGCCACCGTCCGCCGCTTGATGGAGGAAGAACCCCGTTACCGTGCAGTGCTGAAGAAACAAGTAAAAGCCGCCGACGGCACGATTGACATCAGCTGGATAAACGAAGACCTTATCACCTTCGTCAAAGACCGCCTAGGTCACGACCAGCGTTATGCCATCGACTCCACAAAGATTACCAATGCCCTGGGCTGGTATCCGGAGACGAAGTTCGAGGTCGGCATCGTCAAGACCATTGAATGGTACCTGAACAACCAGCCGTGGGTGGAAGAAGTGACCAGCGGTGATTATCAGAAGTATTACGAACAGATGTATGGAGGTAGAGGTTAAGGTTTAGGGATTAGGGTCTAACCGCTAATCCTTAACCTCTAACCTCTCAATTCAGCGCCACCGCTAACAGTAATCCTAAGAACAGCATATTGCGCGACGTCTCGCCCAGTATGCTGTTCAGCTTTTTACCGCTACCTATCTGTATCATTTTGCGCCACGTCAGTGCGTGCATATAGAGATAGACGCAGGGAGCCCAGATAAATTCCAGCGGAGTCAGCTTGCCCGTGTAGACAAACCAGAAGCAGAGCAGCACGGCGGCGATGCCCAGTGCCAGATACATATTCTCACCGAACTTCTTGCCGTAGCGTACCACCAGCGTACACTTGCCGCTCACGGCATCCTGCTCGCGGTCGCGATAGTTGTTCACCATCAGCAAGGTGTCTATGGCGAGGCCACTGACGAGCGACAGCACCACCACATCCATATTCAGCGTATAGGCCTGCACGTAGTAGGTGCCGCATACGGGCACGAAGCCGAAGAACACCAGCACCAGTACGTCGCCCCAGCCCCGATAGGAGAGCAGCGTGGTATAGAGGAAAGCAAACAGTATGCACACCACGCCCAGCACCACCAGTTCCCAGCCTCCGTGGGGCAGCTGCCCCCAGACGGTGAACAGCACTGCCAGCCCTGCCAGGCACGACAGTGTCAGTGCGATGCCGATGCCGGTTTTCATGGCTGCCGGCGTAATCCAACCTTCGGCGCAGGCGCGCTGCGGCCCCAGCCGGTCTTCCCGACGGTCGGTCCCTTTCTGGAAGTCGAAGAGGTCGTTGATAAAGTTGGCGGCAATCTGCATGCCGCAGGCAAAGAGGGCGCACAGCAGGGCGGGTGCGGTCTTGAACTGTCCGTCGCTGAAGGCAAGGGCACTGCCCAGCAATACCGGGATGATGGCTCCCGTCAACGTCTTGGGGCGGGCGGCGAGAAACCATGCGTAGGGTGAATTCTGTTTAATCTCGTTCATCGTAGTTCCAATTTAGTTCGGCATCTGCCAGCAAAAATACTGAAAATCCCTATATTTGTACCCACTTATGATGAAGAAGTTAGTCTACATATCCATTCTTTCTCTGCTGCTCTTGTCTTCCTGCCGTTCCAAGCGGATGATTACCGTGTCGTTGCCGCAGCCAGTCATGCAGGCAGACAGCACGCAGCTTGGCGATACTATCGGGTTGCCTGCCCGCCTTTCGCCGATGTTCACCTTTGACCAGTCTGATTTGCGTAATGTCCGCCGCCAGCCGGCGAAGGGCGAGGTAAAGAAACAGCAGATAAAGAAAACGGCACCGGTACAAAAGGTAATTGTGCAGCGAGGTACAAGAATCACATCGAAAACCACCCACGTAGGCTCGGCCTATAAGGGCGTCAGCCGCATTAAGACGTACGACTTCACGCATCGCGACGTGCCTGCCGCCTTCGAGGGCTTCCGCATCGCCTTTGTCTCCGACCTGCACTACAAAAGCCTGCTGAAGGAGGAGGGATTGAAGGACCTGGTCCGCCTGCTCATAGACCAGAAGGCCGACGTGCTGCTGATTGGCGGTGACTTTCACGAAGGCTGCCAGTACGTGCCGCCCGTCATGGCTGCCCTGGCGCAAGTGAAGACGCCGTTGGGCACCTATGCCGTGCTTGGCAACAATGACTACGAGGCTTGCTATGACGACATCGTGCGCGAAATGAGGCATTATGGCATGCATCTGCTGGAGCATAAGGTGGACACCCTGCGGCGTGGCGGTGAGCGGATTCTTGTGGCGGGCGTGCGCAATCCTTTCGACTTGGGCAAGAACGGCACATCGCCCACACTCGGCCTTTCGCCCGACGATTTCGTAATCCTGCTGACGCATACGCCAGACTATGCCGAGGACGTCCCGGTGACAAACTCCGATCTCATCCTGGCCGGACACACGCATGGCGGGCAGGTGACGCTGTTCGGGCTTTATGCACCGATAGTCCCCTCGCACTACGGGCAGCGGTTCCTCTCCGGGCTGAAGTACAACTCAAAGAACATCCCGATGATTGTCACCAACGGCATCGGCACTTCGCAGAAAGCCATCCGCATGTTTGCTCCCGCAGAGGTGGTGATGATTGTGCTGCACCGGCTGACGGACTGATTTATTCTTCGGGCATCAGCACCACTCCCAGTTTCTTCTTGCCATCCATCTTTACCACCATTGGCTGGTGGAAATGTACATGCCGCAGGTACTTCGTCTCGTGTACGGCAGGCTGTGCATTCAGGAATTCCTGGTTGTATACGCCGTCATTCATAAAGGCGTTGATGGTAAAGTATCCCACTCCAAAGGAGGTCAGGTTCTGGAAGAAGTGGGTTCCCTGGCTGGGGTCTACCCGGTAGTTGGTCAGTCCGGCTTCCACTATCACGCGGGCAGCGCTGATGTGCGGCCACTTCACGGGGATGCCGAGCCAGGTGTCACTGCTACCCCAGCGTCCGGGACCTACAAGGACATAGTTGCGGCCTTCGTCCAGGAACTGCTGGTTCAGCTTCTCTATCTCCCAGGCAATCTCCTGGTTGTGGGAGGCACTATAGTCGTCTGTCTTCACATAGATAATGTCATGTATCTCGTTCATGATGCCATGTCCCAATGAGTTGTTGGAACGGAGCAGTACCTGGTCGTCCGGAATGGCGGTAAGGTCTTCATCCAGCATCTCCTTGGTGTCGACTATCGGGCGGATTTGCAGCAGGTAGAAGGTGCCGGTTTTGTCCTTCTCACGGCTCATGGTGGCGGCAAACTCTATCTCTACGGGACGGCGCATCTCCTGCTCTCCGTATTTCAAAGCCAGTTGCAGGATGCGTGGCAGGGGGAATACGTCGTGTTGCAGGATGTTGGCAAAGGTGATGACTTTGCGTCCGCCGGGATAAAGCCCGTCGCGGATAATCTGGTCGTAAGGGTCGTAGGTGGAGGCTATGTAGTTCAGTGCTCCGTCCTTTTCCGCTTCTTTGACGTGCAGTTTCAGCAGGTTGAAGCCGTCGTCGATGGAGAAGTCGTGACCGGCATTGCGCAGGTCGAGGGCATAGAAGCGGGTCTGAGTCTCTTTGAGGGCAATCTCCATTTCGCTGGTTTGCAGCACCTGGTTGGGGTGATAGGGCGAGAAGCGGAGCGTCATGCCACCGTCCACGATGTATTTACCTAAACCGAGCGCCAGATTGACGATACCTTCTTCTGCCTTCTCGTCGCCGATGGGGTAGTAGTTGAGCGAACGTGCCACACCGGACATGCTGGGGTAGTAGCGGTCACCATACTGGTTGCCCACTACCTCTTGCAGGATGACAGCCATCTTTTCCTGGTCGATAACGTTGCTCGTTGCCTGCATGTATGCCTTCGAGTCGCGGAAGTAGACCGAAGCATATACTCCCTTGATGGCATCGCTCAGCATGCGCAGCATCTCGTACTTGTCGTCCAGATAGGGAATCATGTAGGTGTTGTAGATGCCGGCGAAGGGTTGGTAGTGCGAGTCTTCCAACAACGAGGACGAACGGATGGCAAGGGGCGACTTCACCACGTCGAAGAAGGTGAAGAAGTCCTCCACCAGGCGGTCGGGCAGCTTTGCTTTGAGGAAGTAGCGCAGGATGACGTCATCGTCGGCATCGGACAAGGCTATCTGATACAGATTGTTGGTATCCATAAACTCGTCGAACACATCGGTACAGAGCACGATGGTCTTGGGGATGGCGACACGGGCATTCTCAAACTCTTCGAACTCGGGGTGATGCTTCACCAGGTTGTCGATGAAAGCCAGTCCGCGCCCCTTGCCTCCCAGCGAACCGTCGCCAATACGGGCAAAGTTGGAGTATCGGTCAAAGCGGTCGCGCCTGAAGACTGCCACTACTCCCTGGTTTTTCATCTTGCGGTATTTCACGATAGCCTCGAAGATAATTTTACGGTGGGCATCCACGTCTTGCAAGCTATTCCAGGTGATGGGCCGCAGGAACTCTGCCACGGGAAACATGGCACGCGAGTAGAGCCAGCGGCTGACGTGGTTGCGGCTGATGTGGTAAAGGAATGATTCTGCCGGAACAGCAAAAAGAATGTTTTGCAGCTCTTTGAGATTCTTTACGCGGGCAATCTCTTCCAGCGTGTCCGGGTTGCGGAAGATAAAGTCGCCGAAGCCGAAATTGTCTGATACAATACGGCGCAAGTCCACATCCATCTTTTTGGAATTCTTGTCGATGAAGGCGGCATCGTATTTGGCTGCATACGCTACGTTGTCCGATTCGCTGGACTGTATGATAAGGGGTACAAACGGGTCTTCCTTGCGGATGGCGGCACAGAGCTTGATACCAGCCAGTCCGTCCTTCTCGCCCCGTTCTACGCGGGGGAAGCGTACGTCGGTGATGACACCTAATATATTATTCTTATATTTTTGGTAGATGCCAAAGGCTTCTTCATAGGTACGTGCCAGTACAATTTTGGGACGTCCCCTCATGCGCAGTGTGCGCTGGTGGGCATTCAGTGCTTCAGTAGAGAATTCCTGGCTCTGCTTCAATACGAATTTATACAGATTGGGCAGGATGGAGGAGTAAAAGCGGATGCCGTCTTCCACCAGCAGGATGAGCTGCACACCCACTTCGTTGACGTCGTGCTCCAGGTTCATCTTGTCCTCTATCAGCTTGATGATGGAAACCAGCAAGTCGGTGTTTCCCAGCCAGCAGAACACATACTCAAAGGGACTGAGGTCTTCATTGGCAATACGCTTGGTGATGCCGTGGCTGAAAGGGGTAAGTATCACCATCGGAATCTGTTCATACAGGTTTTTGATGTATCGTGCCACGTCGAAGCTGTCGTTGTCTCCCGTGCCCGGCATGCAGATGATGAGGTCGAAAGAGATGGAGGACAGCTGTGTCAGCGCCTCCTCGCAAGTGGAAACCTGCGTGAAACGGGGAGGGTAGCGCAAGGAGAGCGAAGTGTATTCATTGAATATCTTTTCGTCGATGCGGCCGTCATCTTCCAGCATGAAAGCATCGTAAGGATTGGCTATCAGAAGGACGTTGAAAATGCGCCGTGTCATGAGGTTGGCAAACTGTGTGTCCTTGAAATAGAGCTGGTTTAATTTGAACTTACTGAGCATGGCTTCTCATGATTTGTTGGTTTCGGAAGGCAAAAGTAATAGAAATCGAACCTATTCGGATAGTTTTTCGACCGTTTTTTTTATATTTATGCGTAATATTGCATCCGAAAAACAATATATGACCTATGTCTGCTCCATATCCGTTTCCATATAAATCCGTTGCATGTACATTTCTGCTGTTATGGGTGTTCGTTTTTTTGTCCGCTGACTTGTTTGCCGGTTCATTCCGCACCTTGGGTATCAAGGAGGGATTGGGCAGTCGGCAAGTATTCCAGATAAACAAGGATTCAGCCGGATTTGTCTGGGTGTATACTCATGTCGGGATAGATCGTTATGACGGGAATGAAATCAAGCATTACAAGCTGGACGGAATGGTTGATTCCAGGGACAATATCCAGTCTTCCACTACCATGATGTGTGATAAGGAGGGTATTGTCTGGGTTGCATTGAAGAATGGAAAAATCTATGCATACAACAAACTGACGGACTCTTTCCAATTGCGTGTGGACTTGGCCGATTACCTGCCTTCTCCGGTATTGTATAATATGCTGTTTGATGACGAAAACCGTTTGTGGTTGTGTATGTCGAAGGGGCTTTATTCTTGGGAAGAAAGTGCAGGACTGTCTTTTGCCGGATTGAAGGGGCAATCTGTCCGTTGCATGGTCCAAATGGAAGATGAAGTGTTTTTTGCAGGCACCGACAAGGGTGTCTTCCGGCTGACGAAGGCAGGAGCGGCAGGTTCTTCGTCTTTTGAGACGAGGCCGGTTGACCTGCATACAGAGATGCATGTGGAATCGCTCTATGTCTTCGGAGCGAAGCTGTTCATCGGTACCTTTTCAAACGGCGTATTTGTGCTTGACGGTCCCGAAGGGCAAATACATTCCTTGAATGACCGGATTCCTCATGTACCTATCCGTTCGTTTGCAAAGACAAAGGATAATTTGCTGCTGGTGGGAGCCGACGGTGCAGGTGTTTTTTGCATGGATGTCGCTACCGGAGAACTTTTGAACCATTATATGAATAACGGGGATGATGACAAAAGCTTGAGTGGTAATACGGTATCCGATATTTGTGTGGATGAATCCGGAGTTGTATGGATTGGCACTTCTACGAATGGCATCAGCTATCTGGATCCGGAGATGCCGGATGTCTATAGAATCAGGCACGAACGCAATAATGATAATTCCCTGAAGTCGGACCATGTAAATGTGATGTTTCAGGACTCGGAGGGAGATTATTGGTATGGTACAAACAACGGCGTCAGCCTCTATCAACCTCGGTCACGCAAATGGACCCACTATCTGGACGGTACGGAATATAGTGGCAAAGTGGTATTGGCGCTTGCCGAAGACTCCGGGGGAAACATCTGGGTAGGTGGCTATGGTATCGGTGTCTATTGTATTGATAAACAGACCGGACGGGTACAGAAGAAAGAGAAAAGAAATGCACATCCGGAGAAGGGAATGGCCACCGACTATGTTTATGCCATTTATGCGGAAGGGGATTATGTTTGGTTAGGTGGTATTGAAGGAGAGTTTACCCGTTACGATATACGGACGGATACTTATACATATTACCCGATTGATTGCATAGGTGACATAAAGCCGGGTAAGGGGGGCTCATTACTGATTGCCGGTTGCAGCGGGTTGGCCGTCTTTGATAAGAAGTCGGGAGACACGCAGTGGCATCAGACGTTTGGAGACATCTCTCTGCATTATCCTGTCCGTTGCCTGATGCAGTCCTCATCCGGCGATACCTGGCTGGCTACAGACGGGGAAGGCCTTATACGTGTTGGGCCGGATGGGAAAGAGGCGCATGCCTATACCGTAGATGACAATCTGGTTTCCAATTCCATCAACAGCCTGCTGGAGGATAACGAAGGGCGTATCTGGTTCAGTACGGAGAAGGAATTGTATTGCTTGGACTGCTCCCGGGATATTATCATCAGTGCCAATGATTTTTTGGATGTCAGCTGGGGATATTACAACCCGAATGCTGCCCTTAAGTTGAAGAATGGATGTCTTGCTTTCGGCACTGCAGAAGGGGTTCTTTCCTTTCTCCCGTCTTTGGACTTAGGGCCCCATGTGTCTGTTGAGCTGATTCTGACAGACTTTAAACTGCTTTACGAATCGGTCAAAGCGGGAATGAAAGGCTCTCTTTTGCAAACGAATATCAATGATACCCGGAAAATAGATTTGAAGTATAATCAAAACTCCTTCTCTATTTCCTTCTCTGCCATCAACTTTGCAGTCCCGCATCGTATCAGGTATGAGTATAGGCTCGAAAATCACAATGAGGAGTGGGAACACTCCAATTCAGTGCGGAACGTGAGCTATATGAATCTCTCGTCCGGTAAGTATGTATTCCGCTTGCGGGCATTTGATAAGTACACCGGGCAGCAGGTGGGAGAAAGAAGTCTGGACATTGTCATTCATAACCCTTACTGGGTTTCGTGGTGGGCGCTGCTCATCTATTTCATCTTGTTGTCTGTCTTTGTCTGCATGTTTGTGCAGTATAGGAGGCATAAGGTGAACGAGGGGCGTATAAGGGACAAGATACGTTCCTTTATCAGTATAGCCCATGATATCCGTACACCGGTTACTTTAATAAAGGCTCCGCTGAGCGAGCTCGAAGCGCAGGAGGGACTTCCGGAGCAGGGTAAGAAAACCGTTGCGGTGGCAATGAAGAATGTGGAAAAACTGATGGGAATGATTACTCAACTGCTTGAGTTGCAGAAAACGGAACTGCATGCCGAGGAGTGTCTGAAGGTTTCTCCATACGACATTAAGGCTTATCTGGAGGAAAAGATGGCGGAGTTTCATTTAGCCGCCATGCAGAAGAGCGTCGGGATAGAGTTGGAGGTGGAGCCGGATATGCCCAAGGTTTGGATTGACCGGGAGAAGATGGATCATATCATAGACAATCTGCTCTCCAATGCCTTGAAGTATACAGAGAAGGGAGTCATTCACATACTGGTGAAGACTGCAAGAAAGAAGTGGACTATTGAAGTGAAGGATACGGGTATCGGCATTCCGAAAGAGGAGCAGGGCAATATTTTTCACGAATATTATAGAGCCCAGAATGCCATGAACTTTGAGGAAACCGGTTCGGGTATCGGTCTGATGATTACGCGCCGCATTGTGAAACAGCATCACGGCACCATCTCTTTCAGTAGCGTGGAAGGGCAGGGAACTACGTTTACGGTAACTTTCCCGCAGAGGATAAAGGCGAGCGTGGCGGTGGAAGCGAAGGCTGACGGCCGGGAAGAAGCTCAGGCCGCTACCGGGGCTGTGCATGAAGAAACGGAACGTGCCGGGAAGAATGTCCTTCTTCTGGCGGAGGACGATGCGGATATGAGGGAGTATCTGGTGGACAGCTTGTCTTCCGAATATAAGGTAGTTGCCGTGCCCGACGGCGGAAAGGCATTGGAGACGGCAAGGGAAATCAATCCTGATATCATTATCTCGGACATTGTGATGCCGGTACTGGAAGGTGATGAATTGTGCCGGATTCTGAAGTCATCGGTAGATACAAGCCATATACCTATTATATTACTGACCGCACTGAGTGAGAGGGAAAATATCATCTTCGGACTGGAGGCCGGTGCCAATGACTACATCATCAAGCCTTTCGACTTGTCTGTGCTGAAAGTGCGTATCAGGAATATTCTTCAGAATAGGCAGCATTTGCGCGAAACCGTGTTGGCGATGGATGCGCAGCCCGAAGAGACAGACTATACCAGCCAGTTGGACAAGGAGTTTCTGGACAAGGTTATGAAAGTGATTGAGGAGGAGTTGTCCGATTCGGAATTCTCCATCAATGACTTCTGCCGGATGCTGGGCATGAGCCGCACTTCTGTCTACAATAAGATAAAGACGCTGACCGGGCAGGGACCGAATGATTTCATCCGCATTGTCCGTTTGAACAAGGCAAAAGAGCTGCTGGTTTCCCGGAAATATTCGATAGGGGAAGTGGCGAATATGGTCGGATTTTCTGACCCGAAATATTTTAGTACATGCTTCAAAAAGCAGTTTGGCACCAGTCCCAGCAAAATTTAGAGCCATGAAGACTGCTTTTGAACCACCGCTGACAAGTATTAAACCTTTTTTGTCAGAGAATAAACCCTTGTCTCCCTGATAGTGCGTAATATTGTGGACAGTAAACAATATTAAAAAACGCATATAAAAAATGGAAACGTATTTAGGTCTTGATTTAGGAGGCACGAAGTTGCTGATTGGCGAAATGGATAGCCGTGGCAACATTTTGAGGTATAAGAAATATGACTCCGGTTACTTTAATCAGCAGGCTGCGCTGGAAATCATCAAGTCGTCGCTCGATGATTATATCCGTACCGTGGGCTGGTATGACCAGAAACCGGTAGCGATGGGTGTTGGGCTGATAGGGCGTGTAGATCCCAACGAAGGTGTCTGGCTGCAGATTGACCCGAGCAGGACACAGCGGATTGAGTTGGCAAAGGAACTGTCGGATATATATGGCATGCCTTGCCATATAGACAATGATGTGAAGAGCGCTACAAGAGCCGAGCGCGTCTGGGGATTCGGACAAATTTCCAAAAACTTCATATACGTAAATGTAGGTACAGGCATTGCCGTGGGTACGGTGATAAATGGGAGACAAATCCGTGGCAGCCATTTCAATGCCGGCGAAGTGGGACACGTGCGTGTAGGTGTGAACATAGGCATTAAATGCGGTTGTGGACGGATGGACTGTGTGGAGGCGATTGCTGCCGGCATAGGTTTTGACAATTGTGCCCGTCTGCTCCGCAACCAGTATGAGACCGGCCTGCATATTCCGGCTGAAAAAGGGGAACGGGTGATTGTGAGTGAGGTGTTTGCACTTAGTCAGAAAGGTGACCCTCTCTGTACGGTGCTGGTGGAGAATGCAGCTGAGGCGCTTGCCAATCTTATCATGAATCTGGTACGTGTGATTGACCCGGACACGGTGGTGTTGGGTGGAGGCATTGTGGCTGACGGGTATATGCACGAGAAGATTCTGGAGAAACTTCATCCTACGACCATGCGTTTTGTCAGCAACGGGGTTGTCATTACGAAACTGAATCCCGGATTTATCGGGCTTCTGGGGGCCGGCGCGGTGGCGATGAATATGTGATTAGGAATTAATGATTAAGAATATGAAAATAACAATAACAAAGAATGAAAAGGAGTTTGACTGCACGGCTGCATGGCGCATCATCGGGCAGATGTTGAATGAACCGGAGAGTGTGATAGGACTTTCGACGGGACGTACTACCGGCAATCTTCATCGGTTGGTGGGAGAAATCTATACTAAATATCCGTTTAAGGTGGATACCGTTACTTTCTTCGGATTGGATGAGGTAACGAATGTGCCGCGCGAATATGCCGGAGCATGCTACACGATGCTGAAAACGGAGTTGATGGATACATTGGGCATCAAGGAAGAGAATTTTTTGATGCTGCCTACCATTTCTGGTGATTTTGAACAGTCATGCAGGGATTTCCAGCAGGAAATTGCGAACCGTGGCGGCATTGATTTGCTGATTTTAGGGTTGGGTGAGAACGGACATCTGGGATTCAACCAGCCGGAATCTCCCTTTGGCGGTGAAGCATGGGTGACCCGGATGAATGTGGAACTGGAAGAACGCATCCGTAGAGAAACGGGTACTCCTCCCGATAAAGAGTTGGGAGGGGCTACTTTGGGAATAAAGAACATTATGCAGGCACGCCGGATTGTACTGGTTGCCAAAGGGACTAATAAAGCGAATATTGTCAAGCGGATGCTTGAAGGGCCTGTGACAACAGATGTTCCTGCTTCCATCCTTCAGCTTCATCCCAACTGTGAATTTCTGCTGGATGAGGCGGCGGCAAGCATGCTTAACTGCTAAGTCGCCTTGCAGGCGGCTGATAACTAATTATTTGAATTAATAATCAAAATACTATGACACAACAAGAAAAACAAATAAACTATATGGGGCCCTTCATCACGATGGTGTTCTTGTTCTTTATTGTAGGTTTCCTTACGACTGCCAATACTCAGTTTCAGGGTCCTCTGAAAGAAACTTTTCTTTCGGAAGTGGGTGGGTTGAAAAATACTTTTGCTACTTTGATTACTTTCTCCTGGTTCCTTGCTTATCCGGTTTGTGGAGGGGTAGGCTCGTCGTGGATTAGCAAATACGGATATAAAGGAACATTGATGCGTGGATTGCTGGTGATGATTGTGGGACTTGGTTTGTTCTTTGCCTCTTCCTATTTCACAGTACACTTTCCTGAAGCGAATTGGCATGCAGGAAATAATGTTATCCCTGGAGGGTTCTTGATTTTCTTACTGGGTTCTTTCGTGGTAGGGGCTTCGGCCACCATTCTGCAAGTGGTTATAAATCCTTATCTGACGGCTTGCCATGTCAAGGGTACCCAGTCCATTCAGCGTTTGGCTATAGGCGGTTCCGCCAATTCTGTGGGAACTACGCTTGCTCCTTATTTCGTGACCGGTGTCGTGTTCGGCGGTCTGTCTATGGAGGACATTCAGATTGACCAGCTGATGGTTCCGTTCCTGGCATTGATGGCTGTTATTTCTTTGATTGTATTGTTGTTGATGAAATTGTCTTTGCCCGATATCCAAGGAACCAGGGTAGAGAAGGGAGAAAAGCTGGAAAAAAGTGTATGGTCCTTCCGTCATCTGACATTGGGCGTGGTGGCTATCTTCTTTTATGTAGGAGTGGAAGTCTGTATCGGGGCCAATATCAATCTGTACGCCATCGAGATGGATTATGCTTCTCCGGCACTGATGGCTACGCTCTATTGGGGTGGTATGCTTGTGGGCCGCCTGGTGGGGAGCAGCCTGAGCAAGATTTCTCCTCGCGTGCAGTTGACGGTTACTACGGTATCGGCAGGACTACTCGCCCTACTGGCCATTCTTCTGAATAATCCGTGGCTGCTCACGGCAGTAGGTCTGTTCCATTCCATCATGTGGGGAGCTATCTTTACCTTGTCCGTTGCCCATTTGGGAAAATACACTTCGGTGGCTTCGGGTGTGTTCATGATCGGAGTGGTGGGCGGTGCCATATTGCCCTTGGTGCAAGGAGTGCTTGCCGATGTTCTTGGAGGCTGGAGATGGTCATGGTTCATTGTCCTCTTTGGAGAAGCGTTTATGCTGTATTATGCATTGATGGGTTCACGGGTCCGTCAGATAGCTGATTGATTTTTGTTTGCCGGTAATTACCATGGAAAACCTGTTGGTGGAATGAATCACTGCTCAGACTTCGTTTGAGGGAAGTCCTGAAAAGGGTCCGCTCCGTATCTGCTCCGTACCTGCTCCGTACTTTCTCCGTATAAAGGTACCTTTATGTGGAGCAGGTACGGAGGAGACACGGAGGAGACACGGCCCGGGTACGGTTCAGACCCTTTCCGGTACAAGAGAAAAAGAGATTGATTCCGCCAACGAATATAGAAAATATATTGATAAATAGTAGTATGAAAAATTTTAGATTGATTGTTTGGTCCGTATTGGCAGTTTTAGTGTCGTGCGGCAATCTGAGGGCTGCAGATGAATTGAAAACTGCGCTTGACGGTAAAGTGGTCGTGGCTTATGTTACTTCCTGGAGTCACGTTATTCCTGACCCTAAGTACATGACTCACATTAATTATGCCTTTGGGCATGTCGATGAGACCTTTGATGGTGTAGGTATTGCCAATGAAGGGCGCTTGAGACAGATGGTGGAATTGAAAAAGCAGAAGCCGGATTTGAATGTACTGTTATCCATCGGTGGATGGGGCAGCGGACGTTTCAGTGAGATGGCCGCGAATGAGAAATACCGCAAGGCATTTGCCAAAGATTGCCGACGGGTGGTGAAAGAGTATGGGCTGGATGGTATTGACATCGATTGGGAGTATCCTACGAGTAATGCCGCCGGCATTTCTTCTTCTCCTGACGACACGAAGAACTTTACATTACTGATGCGGGACATCCGTAAGGCCATCGGCCCGAAGAAGTTGTTGACCCTTGCTACGGTGGCTTCCGGTGAATATATTGATTTCCAGGCTATTCTTCCTTATATTGATTTCGTGAATATCATGTCATACGATATGGGAAATGCCCCTAAGCACCATTCTGCTCTCTACTCTTCGGACAACAGTGGCCGGATGACGGGTGACAAGGCTGTGAAGGCTCATTTGGCTGCCGGTGTGCCTGCCGACAAGCTGGTGATGGGGATGCCTTTCTATGGCCGCGGTGGAAAGGAATATCCCAATTTTCAAGACTTCAACAAGGTGGGATATGCCAAAGGATTCCGTGAATGTTGGGACGAGACGGCCCGGGTACCTTACCTGGTGAATAAGAACGATACACTCGTTTTCGGTTATGAGAATCCGCGTTCATTGGCCATCAAGTGCCAGTATATTCTGAAGCAAAACCTGTTGGGAGGTATGTATTGGGATTATGACGGAGACAACGAGCAGGGTGACTTGCGCCGTACCGTCTATGAGAACCTGATAGAACGCAAGCCTTTTTATGATAAGACCTACCGGGTATTGGTACTCACTGAGAGTGCCGGACAACACAAGCCTTTCTCGGATGCAGCATTGAAATGGCTGGTAGATGAAAGTAAGGTTCAGAACCTGCAGATTCAAGTGCTGAACAATGCCGGCCTTTTGGCACAAAAGAGTGTGCTGGACGGTACGGATCTTGTCATCCAGCTGGACTTTCCGCCTTATACATGGCCCAAGGAGGCGGAGCAGAATTTTGTGGATTACATCAATGAAGGTCGTGGCGGCTGGATAGGCTTCCATCATGCCACGTTGCTTGGAGAGTTTGACGGGTATCCTTTGTGGCAGTGGTTCAGCGATTTTATGGGGGGCATCCGTTTCCGTAACTACATTGCTCCGCTTGCCGACGGCACGGTAGTGGTGGAAGACAAGGAGCACCCTGTGATGAAGAATGTGGATGCCTCGTTCGTCCTCCCCGATGACGAGTGGTACACATACGACAAGAGTCCGCGCCCCAATGTACGTGTATTGGCGAATGTGGACGAATTCACCTATACCCCTGCTTCGGATGTGAAGATGGGTGACCATCCGGTGGTATGGGTCAATGAAAAAGTGAAGGCCCGTAATGTCTATTTCCAGATGGGGCACAGCCCGAAGCTGTTCAAGTCGGATGATTTCACCGCAATGTTGCACAATGCCATTTCGTGGACATTGGGTAAATGACGTGTGCCCGAGCTTCCAAATGACAGAGGCTTACAAAGTATGGACAGGTTGTTTTTTATAGAATAGTTTTTCAGGTAACGGATTATCGTTAAGGTAATTGTTTGTAATAGGTATTTAGTATCTCCCGTATCGTGCTTGTTGTCAGGCCACGATACGGGAGCTTTGTTTTATTTCTTCATCTTCGATTTACGTTTCAAATACCATTTGCAGTCATTGTACGGTATCTTTGATTCCTTGTTAGAGAGATACTCCATGCCGCTCCTCGGTGCCAAAGGGGGTGTTCCCCGGTGCCGAGCCCCTTGCTCCTCGATGTCGGAGGAATGCCCCGTTCAAAAGGCATTTGGAATAGGGGAATGGCTATTTATTAGTATGATGATGCTGGTAAGAGACTTTTTTGATAAATAATATACCTTATATGACTAATTGTCAACCTCGCTCCACATGTTGTACTTTACTTTTATAGCGCAAAAAAAACTTTAATATAAAAGCTATGCAAGTGAGAAATTTAATTGTGGGTGCGCTATTGTTTTCCTGCACCGGGCATGTAAATGCCCAATCATTGACTTTGCGAGTCGATAATATTGATCAGATTGTAGATTCCATGACTTTGGAAGAAAAAGTAAATCTTCTGGTGGGGCGTAACGATTATCTTTTTGGAGGATATGAGAAGCTGGATAAGGCTCCTCGTGTGATGGATTCCAGTATTTCCGGATTTACTCAGGTAATTCCCCGGTTGGGTATTCCTGCCACCGGACTTGCCGATGGTCCTGCCGGTGCTGTTGTTGTGACGCGTCCAGATAGCAAGAAGAATTATTATGCCACAGGATTTCCCATAGGTTCTCTGCTCGCCTGCTCGTGGAACACAGGGCTGGTAGAAACCATCGGCCAGGCAATAGGTAATGAGATTTTGGAATATGGCGTAGATGTTGTGTTGGCACCGGGGATGAACATACACCGTTCACCGCTTTGTGGTCGTAACTATGAATATTTCTCTGAAGATCCTGTATTGACTGGCAAAATTGCCGCTGCCTATATTCGCGGTGTCCAAAGTAATGGTGTAGGAGCTTGTCCGAAGCATTTTGCCGTCAACAGCCAGGAAACGAATCGTACGGAAGTAAACGAGATTGTTTCCCAACGCGCGCTGCGCGAGATCTACCTGAAAGGTTTTGAAATAGCTGTGAAAGAAAGCCACCCATGGACCATCATGTCCTCCTACAATCGTCTGAACGGTCCTTATACCCAGGAAAATTACGAACTGCTGACCACCGTTTTACGTGACGAATGGGGGTTCGACGGTATCGTAATGAGCGACTGGATTCGGCTTCGCAACACTGCTGCCCAGATACATGCCGGCAATGACCACCTGCAGCCGGGCGAGCAAAAGCAAGTGGATGACCTTCTCGACAAAGTGAAGACCAACCAACTTTCTGTGGCAGACATTGATATTTGTGTAAAACGAATGCTGAACTACATTGTTAAAACCCCTCATTTCAGAGGATATAAATATAGCGATAACCCAGATCTGAAAGCTCACGCTCTCCTTGCTCGCCAATCGGCCGCCGAAGGTATGGTGTTGCTCAAAAACGATAATGGCGCATTGCCATTGAGAAACGTGAAAAAAGTCGCACTCTTCGGTTGTACCTCTTACAACTTCTGGGCAGGTGGCACTGGTTCGGGTAATGTCGTTAAGCCTTATGTTGTGAATATGCAACAAGGCCTTAATAATGCCGAATTTGAAACCACAGGAAATCTGGAAGAGCTATATAATAAATACCTCGACTACCAACGTGCCAAGAACCGTTGCGACCGTGGCAAATCTCAAGGTTATTATGGTGAAGAAAAGGATATACTGGAAATGCCTGTCAGCAAAGATTGTATCGTTTATCAAGCCAAGGAAGCTGATGTGGCTATCCTTACCATCGGTCGTCAGGCTGGAGAAGGTAATGACCGCACGATTGAAAACGATTTTAATCTGAGTGAAGTTGAACAGAATCTGCTAAGTGACCTCTGCAACGCTTTTCATGCCCTTGACAAGAAGGTGATTGTAGTGCTCAATGTGGGTGGTGTTGTTGAAACTGCTTCATGGAAAAGTCTTCCCGATGCTATTCTGTTGGCATGGCAGCCTGGTCAGGAAGGAGGAAACTCTGTAGTAGATGTATTGCTGGGTAAAGAAAATCCATCAGGAAAGCTGGCCATGACTTTTCCTATCACTGTCATGGATCATCCTTCTTCACGTAACTTTCCACTCAATGGATATAAAGGACAAAGAGGTAGTGCCGGACGTGAAAATATAGACTATACTCTGCACAAAGAAGGTATCAATATCGGTTACCGTTATTTTAATACTGTAAACAGACCGGTTTCTTATCCTTTTGGTTACGGATTGAGCTACACGGAATTTTCTTATGACAATTCTGTTGTAAAAGCTACCGGTAAAGGTTTCAAAGCTAGTATCCGCGTAAAGAATATTGGTAAAGTGGCAGGGCGTGAAAGCGTTCAACTCTATGTCTCCGCTCCTGCCGGTGGACTGGAAAAACCAGCTTGTGAATTGAAAGCTTTTGCTAAAACTAAACTATTGCAACCTGGTGAGAGTGAAATACTGATATTCAATGTATCCGACTACGATTTGGCTTCTTTTGACGAAAGTATACAAAGTTGGGTAAGTGCCAAAGGAAAATATATTGTAAAATTTGGTGCTTCCATTGAAGATATCCGTGGTATAGGAGCTTATTGGTTATCTAAAGAATTTACTAAAAAAGTTAATGACGTATTGAAACCAACAATGTCTCTTAATGAACCGGAGTAATTGAATAACTCTTTTATATATAAACTAATACTATTTTATTATGAAAAACTTTTCAATGATACTGCTCATGATTGTTTCGATGATATCATGCTCTTCAAAGGGCGATGAGCTGAAAGAACTTCCATCTCTTCCGGACGAGCCAGTGATAGAGGAGCCAAATCCCATTCCTGGTTCTACCGACAAAATAGTTGTCGGTTATGTTACATCATGGTCAAATCACGAGGTGAAGCCGGAATATGTTACCCATATCAATTATGCCTTCGGGTATGTGCAGGGAACATTCCGTGGTATCGGAATCTCCAACGAGGAACGTCTGAGGTCGGTTGTTGCCTTGAAGAAGCAAGCCTCCCACTTGAAGGTGCTCTTGTCGATAGGAGGTTGGGGCAGTGGCAACTTCAGTGAGATGGCAGCAGATGCCGACAATCGCCTCGCTTTTGCTGCCGACTGTAAGCGCGTGATTGATGAGTTTGGTCTCGACGGCATTGATATAGACTGGGAATTTCCTACGAGTAACATGGCAGGTATCTCTTCGTCACCCGACGACACTCGCAACTACAACCTGATGATGCGCGACATTCGTCAGGCTATAGGAAGCAACAAGCTTCTGACGCTCGCAACAGTATGCTCTGCCGATTACATCGATTTTGAAGGCGTTATGCCCTATATTGACTTTGTCAACATCATGGCGTACGACATGGAGAATCCTCCTAAGCACAATGCTCCCCTATATCAGTCTTCAAAATTCCCCGGATGGTTTAACTGTGACATGGCGGTCAAGGCGCACTGTGCCAAGGGAGTGCCCGCATCGATGCTTGTGCTCGGTATGCCTTTTTATGGTCATGGAACCGATATTTACGACCACTCCACAGATTTTAAGAATGTAAAGGTGCCCTCGGGGTACACCAACTGTTGGGACGACGAGGCAAAGGTCCCTTATGTGACCGACAAGAATGGACGTTTTGTCCTCAGCTACGACAACGCTCGCTCAATAGGTTTGAAATGTGATTATATTCTCGAAAACGAACTTCTTGGAGCCATGTTCTGGGACGATGCCGGCGATGACAGTAACGACACGCTTCATAAGACTATAGCTAATAAACTTTTTGTTAAATCTAACTGACAACTATATAAGCTATATATATCAGTAGATTGCTTTAATATAGGAATGGTGCTTTCTGGTAGAAAAACGGGACTGTCTAACAACTAAGAAGTTAGATGGACTCTCTTTTTTTAGGCAGTATGCTTTCTGGGGGGTATGATGTATTTTAAACCTTCTTGATAGTTTTTAAACTTATGCGATGTTATGTCGTATTTTAAACCTCAAATGTTATTTTTTACCCGCTATTGGAAAGATTCATTAATACATTTGCAGAAGTTCTAACACTAATGATTTTATTTAATTCTAATTCTAATGCTAATGCTAATGGGAAAGTTATGCAGATTACATCTCCTTTTGTTGGCTTTGTTGCTACCGGGAGTGTCCTTCGCACAAAATCTTTTAAAAGTGCAAGGTTGTGTTACTGACGAGCAGAACGAGCCACTTATCGGGGCTACCGTGCAGACTAAAGACAAGTCGAAAGGCACGATAACGGATAGCGGTGGCAACTATGTTTTGTCGGGAGTTCCCAAGGGTTCAACCTTGGTGTTTTCGTATGTCGGCTACAAGTCGAAAGAAGTAAAGGTGACATCAGCTTCTCTTAATGTTGTCATGGAATCGGATGATGAACTGCTTGATGAAGTGGTTGTCATCGGCTATGGCCAGCAGCGTAAAGTGACGCTGACGGGTTCTGTCTCCAACGTAGGAGGTAAGGAACTTCTCAAATCGCCGGCCGCATCGCTTGGCAATACCCTTTCGGGTAAGCTTCCGGGACTCCAGTCGGTGCAGTATACCGGCGTTCCCGGTGCCGACGACCCTGTTATCCGCATCCGTGGTATCGGTTCGTTCAACAGCGCCGAACCTCTTGTGCTTGTCGATGGTGTAGAGCGTGAGTTCAGCCAGATAGACCCGAACGAGGTGCAGGACATTTCTATTCTTAAGGACGCTTCCGCTACGGCAGTCTTCGGCGTGCGTGGTGCCAACGGCGTTATTCTCGTTACAACACGTCGCGGCGAGGTAGGCAAGCCTGCCATCACACTGACCACTTCAGTAGGTCTTCAGCAGATTTCCAAATTCCTTGAGCCGGCAAACTCCTACGAGTATGCAACGGCTTACAATCATGCTCAGGAAGTGGAAGGAGTAGCCGAGGACGGATGGAAGTTCTCGAAGGAAGCTATACAGCACTGGAAGGATATGGATATGCCTACCGTTTATCCAAGCACCAACTGGTTCAAGTACTTGATGAATGACCACGCATGGCAGGAACAATATAATATTAATGTGTCGGGTGGTACTGAACGTGCCCGCTATTTCGTTTCCGTCGGCATGCTCAATCAGGACGGCCTTTTCAAAACCTTCGACCAAGGCGATGACGCAAACTTCAAATACCGCCGTTACAACTTCCGCGCCAACCTCGATGTGGATTTCTCTAAGCTGGGCACGCTTTCCATCGGTATCGGTGGCCGCATCGGCAGACGTAACTCTATCGGTAATGGTGAGTATAACGGTCAGTCGGGTGTCTTTGGCGTGGAAGGTCTTCTCAACAATGGTACGCCAATGTCAGGCTACGGTCTTGACAGTGAGGGACATCGCATTGTTTCCGACCCTGACCTTGTTGGCGCGGTTGGCTCCGATGGTCTCGGTCTTATCTACCAGCACGGTTATACTGTTCAACGCCAGAATGTCGTAAACCTCGACCTTCAGTACAAGCTCAAGCTCGATTTTATCACCAAAGGGCTTGATTTCCGTATCAAGGGTTCCTACAACTCTGACTATACACAGCAGAAAGCACGTACTACTTCCGGTGGTATCAGCTACAAGGCCACCATCGCTAAGGGTGAATACGAGGAAGACGGTGCTCCAAAGGTGGTTTATGTCCGTCAGGGTGACTCATGGCCTCTTGGCTATGAAGAGAAGAAATGGGGGGGCAGGAACTGGTATGCAGAGGCGAGTCTCAACTATACCCGCAAGTTCGGTGACCACAATTTCGGTGCGCTCGTTCTTTATAATGAATCTAAAAACTACTATCCTGGCGGTGTCTATAATTCTATCCCCCGTGGTTATGTAGGTATGGTAGGCCGTGTCACTTACGACTACCAGACTAAGTATATGATAGACCTCAATATGGGCTATAACGGCTCAGAGAACTTCGCCAAAGGTAAACGCTTTGGTTTTTTCCCTTCTGCTTCTCTCGGCTGGATCATCTCCTCTGAAAAATTCTGGGAGCCTATCCGCAAGGTGGTTTCTTATCTTAAACTTCGCGGTTCTATCGGTAAAGTAGGTAATGACCAGGGTGTCGGCCGCTTCCTCTATCTGCCCGGTACATGGCAGTTCTACACCAACAACGGTGGTGCATGGTGGACCAACGACCGTACAGGTAACTTCGGTACCAACAACGGTGTGTTCATGCCCGGTGCACGCGAATCCAGCAACGGTAACCCCGATGTTACTTGGGAAACAGCCACCAAGCAGAACTATGGTGCCGATGTACACTTCTTTGGAGATCGCTTGAGTCTCGGTGTCGACCTCTTCTGGGAAGACCGCAAGAACATCCTCGTTTCCAACGAAACAACCATCGCGGGTATTTCCGCTCTCAAGCCCAATTCCATCAACTTTGGCCGTGTCAAGAACCATGGCTATGAAATGACCCTGCGCTGGGCCGACAAGATAGGTAAAGTGGACTACTCGATAGCTCCTACATTCGCTTTCGCACGCAACAAGGTGGTGGAAATGGCAGAAGTGAAGAAGGAATTCCCGCACATGTACCGTACCGGTCATCCTGTAGGTCAGCCTTTCGGCTACGACTTCTTTGAGTTCTATGTTCCCGGTGAAACCGAACAGCGCTACAAGGAAGTTTACGGTGTGGACATGCCGGACCAGCAGATTACATTGCGTCCTGGTGACAGCGTATTCGTTGACCTCACAGGTGATGGTAAGGTGGATGCCAACGATGTACATGCTATCGGCTACAGCGATATTCCTGAGTATACCGGTAGCATAAACGCAACGCTCAACTGGAAAGGTCTCGACTTCTCCATGACTTGGGTAGGTGCCACCCACGTCAACCGTCAGCTCAGTTCTTTCTATACTCCGGCCTTCGGTACGGGTAACCAGTCCATGCTCAATAAATGGGTCTATGACAACTCCTGGACTGAGGATAACCCCGGTGCCAGCCTGCCACGTATCTCTCTTGAGAAATCGGCACGCGAGCATAACGGCTCACTTTCAGACCCATGGATGGTCGATGCATCGTATATCCGTCTGAAGAACCTTGAGATTGGTTATTCGTTCCGCATACCCGGTGTGCCCATCAACAACATCCGTGTTTATGCCAATGGCTATAACCTCCTTACTTTCACAAGCTTCAAGGCCAATGACCCGGAGGCACAAGCCGGCTATGGTAGCACACGTTATCCTATGACCCGTGTTTATAACTTCGGTATCAACTTAAACTTCTAACATTCAAGACAATGAATCTTATAGAGAAACTCAAAATAAGAACTGCTACTATTATTATATATGTAGCAAGTATCATGATGGGGATGGGGTCGCTGGGCTCCTGTGTCGATGATATCAACATCGGAAATGGCTTCCTCGACAAGCAGCCGGGTGTCGACGTGACCGTAGACTCCATCTTTGTCAAGGGAGAGAATGCAAAGCGTTTCCTCTGGCACATGTACGGTGCCATGCACAATCCTTTCACCTATACAGGTGCAGTATGGTATTCTCACCCCGATGCTTTGACCGATATTTGCCAGTCGTACTGCGGATGGCACAATCTCGGAAAGTACTACGGTGGTGACCTCACCGAGACCGACCAGGATAACGGTGGTTTCGCCAAGTTCCCTTTCATCGCCAACGGCGACGGCAATAACCGTGCAGGTATCTGGCGTACCATCCGTGAGGGTTGGATTTTTATCGAGAACATCGATCGTGTTCCTGACCTGAGCGAATCTGAGAAGAGCCAGCTCCGTGGCGAGGTGTATGTCATCATGGCATCGCGCTATCTCGATGCTTTCCGCAACTTCGGAGGCCTTCCGAAAGTTGACCGCTCATACTTGGCTGCTGATGTTGTAGACGGTAGGCGCATGAGCGTAATCCAGACAGCAGAGTTCATTGATGAGCTTATCCAGGCCGCCATCGACGAGCCGGGTCTTCCTTTCTTTGTGCAGGATCAGGCCACCAATTCCGGACGTCTGACCAAAGGCTCGGCCTATGGTCTGCGTGTAAGACTGTGGAACTTCGTGGCTTCGCCTCTGTTTAACAGTGACAAACCTTATCTAGAATTCACCCGCAACGAGGAGAATCAGGACCTCAACCAGGTATGGACCGGCGGTTACAAGTCCGAACTTTGGCAGAAAGCACTGAAGGCTTGTGAGGATTTCTTCCAGGCCAATAGTACCAACGGCAACTATTTCGCCCTTGTACAGCCCACTGGTGACAGTGAACAAGACTATTGCAACGCTTTCCGTGCCGCCTATTGGTTTCGTGGTAACAGCGAGAAGGTGATTGAAGTGCATGCCGGTTTGGGCACAAACGCTTGGAATGGTGACTGGAATGTAGAAGGTATGGATGAGTTCGGTATGGCTCTCTTCACCCTCGAATATATGGAAATGTTTGGTATGGCAGACGGTCGTAACTTCCCTTACGATGACGTGTTCAATACTGATAACCCCAACAACGTAGATATCTTTGTCAATCGCGACCCGCGTCTCTACGAGACAATGGTAGTGAATCGCAACAATCTTGTCGAGCAATATCAGGGGCTTTCGAGCACCGAGATGTGGCAAGGCGGTAATGTCGACCAGACCTTCAATCCTGCTGTTACCGACAATCCATGGTCTACCCGCATGAAACTGTTCAAGTATCTCCGCGACAACGGCTATGCAGCATACTATCCGACCAATTTTGCTTATCTGCGTATGGCTGACATTCACCTTTGCTACGCTGAAGCACTCGCACAGACAGGCAATCTGCAGAAAGCCTGCGACGAAATGAATAAGGTGCGCGCACGCGTAGGTCTTGGCAAGGTAGAGGCCATGAATCCGGAGCTCAACCTAACTGCCAATAAGGACAACTTCATCGAGCAGCTCCTTAAGGAACGTGCTTGCGAGTTCGGTTATGAAGACTCCCGCTGGTATGACCTCATCCGCTACAAGAGGTCTGACATATTCAAGAAACAGGTACACCAGCTACGTGTATGGCGCAAGGATGCCAACGGCAACAAGATGAATCCTGCCGACTACAATGGCAACACGAGCCTTGAACCCGGTGAACCTTGGCCGAACTGTATCTATGAGAAGATACCTTGTACCAACAATATCCGCGTATGGTGGGATACTGACGACCAGACGAGCAAGTGGACTGACAAATGGTATCTCACGCCTATTTCACGTGATGAAATCAACAAGGGCTATGGCCTGAACCAGAACCCGGGTTGGTAATCCAGATTTTAAACATCAATAAGACTTATAGAATATGAATATAAATAGAATGTTGATGCTTGCGACTGCCGTTGCCTCTCTCACGGCAAATGCGCAGGTAAAACTCAACGACAAGAATGCAAATGCCTATGATTTGGGTTACGGTGTGGAAATAAGCAATTTCCTCAGCACCGCTTCCGCTACCACAATCACAGGCGAAGAATTGCAGCAGACTTCGGCAACTAACCTTGCCCAGGCCCTCTATGGACGTCTGCCGGGCCTCACGGCTCTATCGCAAGGCGGCTTCTCAGGCGATGAAAATAAGGGTGCCACGTTTAATATTCGTGGCTTTCACACGCTTAACGATACCGGCATTCTCATCCTCGTCGATGGCTATGAGCGTCCCATCGACCGCCTCAGTGTAGAGGAGGTGGAGAGCGTTACCGTCCTCAAGGATGCTGCCGCCACGGCACTTCTTGGCCATGAGGGTATCAATGGCGCTATACTTGTGAAGACAAAGCGTGGCGCTGAAGGCAAGACACGTGTCAAGGTGGGCTACAGCCATAAGTTCCAGTTCGACCCTGAATTCGCAGACATGGTGGACGGTTACGGATATGCCAGCGCTTTCAATCGTGCCCGTCGCAATGACGGACTCTCTGCCGCATACACCGAGCAGGAGCTTAACCTCTTCAAGGACGGTTCCGATCCGTACTTCTATCCTAACGTGAACTGGCGCGACCTTACTTTCAAGAACACTGCCGAGGAAGACCATGCATACGTTTCGGTGTACGGAGGTACGAACAAGGTGAAATACTACACCCATATCGATTATACCGATGTGCGCGGTGCTCTCAAGGATACCAAGCAGGCAGACTACAATGCGCAGCTGCGCCAGTCGAAGGCCAATATCCGTACCAACCTCGACTTCAGCCTCACCAACACGACTCTCATGTCGGTGAACCTCTTCGGTATGTTCCAGGAGAGCAAGCGGCCCTCAGACCTCAATGCTGACGATGCTACAGCTGCTGTCTACGACCTGCCGGCAAGTGCTTTCCCCTACAAGACCTCAACAGGTATCTGGGGTGGTAACGAGGCGTACGGTGATGCCAACCCCATTGCCAAGATTCAGGAGTCCGGCTTCTACAAGACCCATCAGCGCCAGCTGTGGGTGGATGCCAAGCTGTCGCAAAAGCTCGACTTCCTGCTCGATGGCCTGAGCGTATTTGTCAGTGCCGGTTATGCCAATTCGTCGATTTACGCGGAGAATTCGCACAAGTCACACCAGTATGGCTATGAGCGTTACACCGGTGCCATTGGTGACAAGAACAACGTAGCCCTGAACACATTCGGCAACAAGGAGACCAACCTCACCTTCAGTAACTGGAATGCCGGCCAGTGGTGGAAAGCAAAAGCTACCCTGGGTTTCAACTACAAACGTTCGTTCTTCGACAACGACCACTTCAATGCTGCCGTTCTTTATGATAACAGTGGTTCGAGCACTGACGGACGTGGAAACACCTACTATCGTCAGAACATCATGGGAGTCTTCCACTACGATTTTCAGAACCGCTACGTTGCCGACCTTGTGCTTGCGGGTAACGGCTCCAGCCGTACCTATCCCTCCAAGTGGGCATTCTCACCCACATTGTCGCTCGGCTGGATTTACGCTGACAACAACGAGGGTCTGCTCAACTACGGTAAGTTGCGCGCATCGGCCGGCATCCAGCATACCGATTATATGCCTACCTATGGCATGTGGCTTCCTACATGGGATGTTACGCACGGTTATGTGGTTATCGGCAACAACTATGGCGCTACATGGGGCGCATCGCTTGGCTCCTTCCCGACCACCGATTTCTCGCAGGAGACATCTACGAGCTTCAACTTGGGCACCGACCTTCGTCTGGCAAATGCTCTTGACATCTCTGTGGATGCTTTCTACCAGCTTCGCAGCCACATCATGCTCTCTGCAAACTATGAGAATTCATCGGTGGTGGGTATACAGTCGTCATACAACGATGTTGGCGAAGTCAAGAGTTACGGTCTTGAGTTAAGCGCCAAGTATGCGAAGAAGATCACTTCCGACCTCAATCTCAACTTGGGCGCCAACTTGTCGTGGGCACGCAATGAGGTGAGCAAGTATATCGGCACACCTACTTATCCGCTGAGCAACCCTGTAGGCCACCGTGTAAACGAGGCATGGGGACTCAAGTCGGCAGGCTTTTTCAAGAATCAGGCCGACATCGATGCCAGCTATCGTCAGGAATACTCTACCGTAAGCCCTGGTGACATCAAATACCAAGACCTCAACGGTGACCAGGTAATCAACGAGTTCGATGTGACCAGTCTCGATGGTGCTACTGGCATCCCTGAACTCAACTATGCCTTCAATGTCGGTGTTGAGTATAAAGGTTTCGGTCTGAACGCATGGTTCCAGGGCACTGGCAACTACATGAAGTATCTGCCGTCAGCCATATGGGGTGGTATGGCCGACAACGGCAACCTTTCAGTGGACTACTACAACAACTGCTGGGATGTGGCTGGCGACAACGCTCTCTACCCACGTCTGACAACTCAGAACAACAGCAACAACAGCCAGGCAAGCAACGTATGGTACAAACCTGTCCACTTCTTGAAGATGCGTAACATCGAGGTTTACTATAAAGTTCCTGCAACGGTGCTCTCGAAGCTCTCTCTTAGCGCAGCCAAGGTGTTTGTTCAGGGCGAGAACCTTCTTTCCTTCGACAACGTCGACGCTATGGATGCCGAGGTACTTTCGACGGCATATCCCATGTTCAAGGGTGTCAACATCGGTGTCACATTAACTTTCTAATTAAAAATACATTTATGAACAAGATAAAATATGCTTTTTTAGGTATAGTTGCAGTAGCCTTTGCAGGCTGCGCCGATCTGGATTACAACGAAGCTTCGAATCGTGACGAGGACTGGACCTACAACAGTCCCCTCAATGGTGTCAAGGCTCTTGTCTACGATGTCTACGCACAAATGCCGAGCGAATTCAAGGATAATTCCTACGGTAATGGCGCCATGATAGCCAGTGCCACAGACGAGTCTGAGTTTGCACTTTCCTTCTCGCCCATTCACAAGTATTTCAACGGTGGTTGGACTCCTTCGAACCCTTTTTCAATTACATGGGATAGGTCATACCGTGCCATCACTCAGGTACACATGTACCTTGAGCGCATCCACAAGATAGACCTGTCGGATTATGAATATGATCCCGACTATCAGACCATGGTACAACAGTTTGAGATATTTCCTTACGAGTTGCGTTTCCTTCGTGCCTATTTTTACTTCGAGTTGGTACGTGCCTACGGTGATGTGCCTTTGGTGACCACAACCCTCACCAATGAGCAGGCCAACAGCGTGGAACGCACTCCGGCCAAGGATGTGTTCAGGTTCATCATCAATGAATTGGATGCCGTGGCTGAATACCTGCCCGTGTCGTATAATGACATTCCCGGTCAGGAAATCGGTCGTGCCACCCGTGGTGCTGCCCTTGCGCTGAAGGCACGCGTGCTACTTTATCAGGCTTCACCTTTGTTCAATACAGACAATAGCAAGGAGCTTTGGAAAGAGGCCGCTGCTGCCAGCAAGGTAATCATCGATAATGCACAGCGCTGGGGCTACAAGCTCAGCGAGTATGCCAACCTGTGGGGGCACGATACATTCACCAATCCTGAATTTATCTTTGTTCTTGGCACTCAGGCAAGCAACACCTTCGAACAGTACAATTATCCTGTGGGTGTGGAGAACGGTAACTCCGGTAACTGCCCTACACAAGCACTGGTGGACGCATACGAATATCAGTTCGATGGCAAGACATTCAAGGAGAAACATCCTGGAGATGTCGATGTGACCGCCGAGAATCCATACGATGGCCTCGACCCGCGTTTCGCACTCACTGTAGTGAAGAACGGCGACCTCTGGCCGTCCAACACCGCTCAGCAGATTGCCATCGAGACGTATCAGAACGGCTTCAACGGTGCTCCTAAGTACGGCGCAACTCCCACGGGCTACTATTTGAAGAAGTTTGTGGACGGCAATTGTATCACCACAGCCAACAACCAGACTACAACACGCCACAACTGGATTGTGATGCGTCTGGCCGAGGTTTACCTCAACTATGCGGAGGCCATGTACAACTACTACGGCAATGCTGACGAACCGGGCGATTTTGGCATGTCGGCCAACGAGGCTGTCAATGTGCTTCGTAACCGTCCGGACATCATGATGCCTGAATTCCAAGGAAACAATGGCTTTGAAGAGCGCTACATGCGTGAGCGTATGGTAGAGCTTGCTTTCGAAGGGCAGCGCTTCTGGGATGTACGTCGCTGGAAGAAGGGTGCCGAGTTCTTCAAGAATGTGGATGTGGCAGACTTCAAACTGGATGGAAACGGCAACTTGATTCTCAATCGGGTGACTAAGACTCGCCAGTGGGACGAGAAGTACAACCTCTATCCGATTCCGCAGTCTGAAATTCAGAAGAATGGCAATCTGAAGCAGAACCCCAATTGGTAAAACAGATTCAACGAAATTTCAAACGAATAAGATTTATGAAAAAACATATTATATATCTTCTGGTCTCAGGATTCGCATTGCTGTCGAACATGGCACTGACCTCGTGCAGTGATGATGATGTGGAGGATGCCAACGATGTGCTTGTGGTGAAGTCCGTCCTGCCTACAAAAGTTATGGAAGGACAGGTTGTCACCATCACTGGTACGGGTCTTGAGAAGGCCACTTCCGTTGTGTTCCCTGGCAATGTCTCTGTGAACAACATTACCAAAGTAGGCAACGGCTATATCTCTGTAATAACTCCTGCCGGCGTTTCTGCAGAGGGGGGAACAGTAACAATAGAAGCCGACGGTGAATCGGCAGAGTCGGTCATGACGCTGACTATTGGCAAGCCCGAGCCTTTGCGTGTGGCTCCTCTTGACAAGGAAATAAAAATCAACGAATGTGTGGAGGTGTACGGCAACGACCTCGAATTTATCACCAAGGCTTACTTCCCCGGTGAAGAAGGCAAGGACATTGTTGTAGATGCAAGCAACTTTAAGCGTAAAGCTACCGGTTCTCTCTACATCTATTCGCCAATGGGTATAAAAGCCGGACTTGCCCAAGTTGTCCTCGAAGACTGCAGCGGCAAAAAATATACTTTGCCAGAGGTTACGTTGTCTGACGAGATTGTAGGTGGCAGCGAAGAAACCGGAGGTGAAGGATACACTCCAATCTGGAAAGGCGATGTCTATATCTACGATTGGGCCAACTGGCAGTATCTGACATCAGACCAGCTGAGTCTTGAAGGTTTTCAGATTCAGGAAGGTCTTATGATTCGTCTTACCTTTGATAATCCCGATGGTGCCAGCGTATGCGTATGTGATGGCAATTGGGGGGCACCCGATGTTGACGGCGAAGGCAATAACACCGTGTGGGTTGCTGCAGGTACTACCGAACTCGAATTTCCCATATCGCAGGGTATGGCAGAAACTCTGAAAGCTGGTGGTGGCATCATTGTCGGTGGTGGTAACTACACACTGAAGAAGATTGAGTTGTTCCGCGAGTATCCTACACTTTGGGAGGGCGAATACACTACTGGCTGGTGGTGGTATCTCCCGGCATCTGAGCTTGACCTCTCGGCAATAACGCCAGAAGCCGGCCAAACTATTAAGTTCACGTTCACTCACCATGATGCTCCTCAGACTTTCTGTCTGTGTGATGGTTGGTGGGGTGCTCCTTTCATCCGCGATGGCGGCGAAAGCGGTAACAACATTGTTCTTGCCGCTGGTGAGGACTTTCTGGAATTTGAAATCTCGGAAGGTATGGCGGCAACGATGAATGGCGAATCCGAAACCGCTCTCATCATTGGCGGTGACATAACAATTACCAAGATTCAGATTAAGACAGATTAAACTCTATACAAAGGAGTCAGAGCCTGATATCTGTAAACATTTTAAGTCTGCCGGAGAGCTAAAGTTCTTCGGCAGACTTTTTGGTAACTTATGCTTGCCGCATTTCCTCTTTTTATGTGGTTTAGTATAACCCATCCGAGGTTGTCGTGTTTCGGTTGCGCTCTCTTCTATAAAGTTTATTTCTGCAAACATCTGTCATGCTGTCACACAAAGGGGGGTATCCTTTTGACCATAAGCCGATTAAAGCGTGACAGATACCCGTGATAGATAGAAAGCATTACAACCATCCGCCACACTTTCCCACTTTTATAAAATATTGCGTTGCATATTTGTTTTGTGGGCTATGAAAATAGCTATAGTCTTAGTTTTCGGTATGAAACTTTTGGTTTTGAAGCCAAATACGGACAGTTTTTGCAAGTAAAACTATTAGTTTCAAGGCTTGAAACTCTTGGTTTATACAGTGAAAAACTATCATTCCAGCTTGTCGGGTGTCAGCAAGGGTATCTGCATAAAACGGCCGAAACAGACACTTTTCGTACGAAAAGTGTCTGTTTCGGCATAAAGGTGCTGTATTCTGGAGCAGATTTGAGGAGTGATACCCTATTTCCTTTTTCTGATTGCTGTTATATAGGGAACATCTCATTTGAGGAACGGGTCACCGTTCTTGTCTTTGCTCACTACCCAGCGGAAAGCA
>ERZ827471.118-NODE-118-length-87875-cov-4.563960_pt1 | contig 87875 bp, 72 predicted proteins | sample MGYA00519772_ERZ827471 | MGnify/ENA primary metagenome ERZ827471 (study PRJEB31778, sample SAMEA3449315) | human gut metagenome | biome: human gut; feature: human-associated habitat; material: faeces | place: United Kingdom | collected 2010/2012 ...
CAAAGAGGGCAAGAACATCGACGAGATCATGACCGTTCTGAACAAGAAGTCCGGTGTATATGGTCTGTCCAACAATCTGTCTTCCGATTTCCGTGATCTGGAAGCAGGTTACAACAACGGCGATGCACACTGCATCCGTACCATGAACACTTACTGCTACCGTGTGGCAAAATATATCGGCTCTTATGTAGCAGCCATGAACGGTGTAGATGTGATCTGCTTTACCGCAGGTATCGGCGAGAACGCACCTTTAGTTCGTTCCCTGGTATGCGAGCATCTGGGCTTTTTGGGAGTATCCATCGATGAGGAGGCGAACCACAAGCGTGGCGAGGAGATCGCTATTTCCACTCCTGACAGCAAGACCACTGTTATGGTAATTCCTACGAATGAGGAACTTGCTATTGCCAGAGAGACTGTAAGTTTGGTAAAATAGGTTCGACGGAACCTTAAGAATGAGAACACCCATCAACCGGAGGATCCGATTGGTGGGTGTTTTACGTATGCAAATCGAACAGGAGAAATCCCCGTCGATGTATGGTAACGAATCAACAGAGGGAGAAAAATTATGAAAAAAAATGTGATCGTAGGACAGTCCGGAGGCCCCACAGCGGTGATCAATGCCAGTCTGGCAGGTGTCTACAAGACAGCAAAGGATATGGGAGCGGATACCATATACGGTATGCGCTATGGCATTCAGGGTTTGTTGGAGAAAAAGATCGTGGATCTGGGGGAAAAGATCCGCAACGACATGGATGTGGAACTTTTGAAGAGAACACCGGCTTCCTTTCTGGGATCCTGCCGCTATAAGCTGCCGGAGATCAGTGAAGATAAAGCTATTTACGAGAAAATATTTGCAATTCTGGAAGAACTGGAGATCATGGCATTTTTCTATATCGGCGGCAATGACTCCATGGATACCATCAAAAAGCTTTCCGATTATGCAGAGACAGTGGGCAACCCGATTCGTTTTATCGGCGTACCCAAGACCATTGATAACGACTTAGAGGGTACGGATCATACGCCTGGTTACGGAAGTGCGGCAAAATATATTGCTACCGTTACCAAGGAACTGGTACGTGACGGCCTGATCTATGAGATGCAGAGCGTGACGGTCATCGAGATCATGGGAAGAAATGCCGGATGGCTCACCGGAGCAGCAGTACTGGCCAAGAGTGAAGACTGTGAAGGTCCGGATCTGATCTACCTGCCGGAAGTAGCCTTTGATGTGGATGATTTTCTGAAAAAGGTCAAGAAACTGGTCAGCGAGAAACAGTCCATTGTCATTGCAGTGTCCGAAGGAATCAAGACGGCAGACGGAAGATATGTCTGCGAATTGTCTGCACCTTCCGACAAGACGGATTCTTTCGGCCATGTACAGTTATCCGGTACGGGCAAATATTTGTCTGACCTGATCATTGAAAAGCTGGGCTGCAAATCCAGAGCTATTGAACTGTCTACTCTGCAGCGCTGTGCCGGACATCTGACCTCCCGCGTGGATATCACCGAGGCTTATCAGGTAGGTGGAACTGCGGTAAAGGCAGCTTTTGAAGGCAAGACCGGTCAGATGGTGATCTTAAAGAGAGTATCTCAGGATCCCTATATTTGCACTACGGATCTCTATGATGTGCATAAGGTGGCAAATCTGGAGAAAAAGGTTCCCCGTTCCTGGATCACGGAAGAGGGAGATTATGTGACCGCAGAGATGAAGAACTATATCGAGCCTCTGATCCAGGCGGAACTGACTCCGATCATGATCACAGGCCAGCCCAGACACATTATTATTGACGATCTGTAAAAGAAAATGGAATAAAACAACAAATCAAATAACGATACAAAGGAGGTGGAAAGATGCCGAAACACAGGAAGAGAAGAATCATGCTCAGCATAGTGAGTATTGTGCTTTTTGTAGTTTTATCTGCGCAGCTTTCCACCGTTTCTTTTTCTGTGACTGCGGCCGGGGAACACGGAGAACTGGTGGCGGAGGAGTACGAACGATACCGGGAACGCTTTGACAGGATAGAAAAGATTGGAGATTTGGAGAACCAGGGATTCCGCCTGCTGGAGGATCAGATCTTTGCGATGCCGTTGCAAAAACTTCCGGAGGAAGCCGTAGATACGACAGAGGAACCCGGGAATGAAGTCTGGTTCTATGCGGCACTGGATACAAGGTACCACAGACTGGCGGTATTTATCGCGGATGCTTCCGGGCAGATTCTGTACAAGACGGACCAGCTGGAAGCAAATTACTGCTATCCGGGAGAAATGCGGCAGCCGGTGAAAAAACTGGCTTCGGTTTCTTTTCAGGATGTAGACAATGACAGAGATACGGATATCATCCTGATCGTCCAGTGCCATAATGACAGGGGGGATTATCAGGAAGAATCCTACAAAGTAGGAGATGTTCTGTTCCAGGACGATGGAAACTTTTACCGTGATTATCGGATCTCAGACAAGATCAACCGCTTTGATATGAACAAGAACCCTGCCTGTATTTTAAATTTTGTAAGAGACGGGCGTTCTACGGAATTCCTCTATACGGCGGAGACACTGGCAGATCTTCTGAACCACAATTTCAATGTCATCGAGGAACAGTCTTATACCCGTAATTTTGAAAAGCTGGGAAAATTAAAGGTGGTTCCGGGCACCTACCGGATGGCGGAATATGACGTGTTCATGATCTATCTGATCGATGAACAGGGAAATATTGTGTGGAGTTTTCAACCCATGGAGGATTACGACAATCTCTATGCGCTGAAGGGAATCCAGGGAAAGGACCTGGACGGTGACGGCCTGAAGGATCTGGTGGTGTTTGCAAAATACAGCTATGAAGGAGAAAACGGGGAATTGCTGGTGGACACCGTGTGCACCATTTATTACCAACGGACGGCCGGATTTGAGAAGGATACTGATTTTACAGAAAATTATGAATGTACGGAGGAGGATACTCTGGAGGCACTGGTGACGAAGATCCGTGCCTATTGGGGGTGGCAGACATAATGATAAAAATATTGATCGTGGATGATGAAAAGCCAATCTGTGACCTGATCGACCTGAATCTGTCGGCAGCAGGATATTTTTGCAAAAGTGTACAGGATGGCATGAAAGCCATTGAACTGATCGAGAAGGAAACCTTTGATCTGATCTTACTGGATATTATGCTTCCGGGAGTGGACGGTTTTGATATTATGGAATATATCAGACCTTTAAACGGCTGGCTGATAAACAGGATGACAACCGCTGCCAGAATCATCGTCAATAAAATGCCAGCTTTCGTCTCTTTTGTCTTCATGTCATATGGCTGATTAAAGATCCCGGAAAAAATCGTTCCACCTGCCATTCCAGCAGTGATACTCGATGAGATACCGGCCAATAACAGTGCCAGTGCAAAGACTACCGTCGCCGCATTTCCCATCAAAGGCGACAGCATCTTTCCTGCAACTGTCAAATCATCAATCTGCCTCCCATTTCCGCCCTGATAAAGCGTAGCTGCTGCCATCAGAATCATGGCACTGTTGATCGCCCATCCTATGATCATGGAAAATAATGTATCTTTAAATTCATACTTCAACTGCTGCTCGATCACCGAACTGTCTTCCAGATTCCACTGTCTGCTCTGAATAATCTCCGAATGCAGAAACAGATTATGCGGCATCACCACCGCCCCTAATACGCTTAAGATCACCGGCATGCTTCCCGACGGGAATGACGGTTTCACCCATCCGACCACAGCTGCTCCCCAGTCGATCTTCGCAATTCCAACTTCGAATAAAAAAGAAAATCCAATCAGCGACACGAATAATATGATCAGTTTTTCTATTCTCTTATATGCATTCGTAAATGCACAGAATAATACCAGAACCAGGATCAGGATACTCCCCAGTCTGATTGGTATATGGAACAACATCTGCAGCGCAATCGCTCCTCCGAGTATCTCTGCCATCGCCGTTGCTACCGCCGCAAGCATTGCAGTCAGAAGTATCAGGTCTTTTAACAGCCTTGGCATATATCTGCTCGCCGCTTCCGACAGACACAGTCCGGTTGCAATTCCCAGATGTGCCGCATTATGCTGCAGTACGATCAGCATAACTGTAGATAATGTCACCATCCATAATAACTCATATCCGAAACCTGATCCCGCCGCAATATTCGAAGCCCAGTTTCCCGGATCTATGAATCCTACTGTAACCAGAAGCCCCGGACCCAGATAACGCAGGAAATTAAGTGTCTTATTCTTGGATTGATTCTTGGATTTCCGCTTCATATATAATGAACTCCTTTACTTAGTAGAATCTAAGTTAGTTGCAACTAACTTAGATTCTACTAAGCATTTTCATCTTTGTCAATTCATTATATGAATATCATTTCTCATTTAGAAACAAAACGCTGAAAAATCCGTCCTCACAGGTTAAATAGCTCTTGTGTATTTCTTCAGCCACTCCTGCTCTTCCTCGTTCAGGTAAGGAGCAATCACTTCGTATACTTTTGCATGATAATCATTCAACAGTTTCTTGTCTTCCTGTGTCATAATATCCGGATTGATCGCATCCAGATCCATTGGAATCAGGGTAATTGCTTCGAAGTACATGAACTGACCATATTCATTCAATGTTCCTTTGCAGGTCAACAGTTCGTTCTCCAGACGGATTCCGTGAGATCCTTCAATATAGATTCCAGGCTCATCTGTGATGACCATGCCTTCCTGTAATACTTCTGTCTCACCCTTACGATATTTCCAGCGGAAACCTGCAGGTCCTTCGTGGATGTTCAGAAGGTATCCGACTCCGTGTCCTGTACCATGGTTGAAGTTTAAGTCTCTGTCCCAGAATGGTTTTCTTGCAAGGATGTCAAGAATCATACCGGTAGAACCTTCCAGGAATTTTGCACTGCCAAGCTGTAAGTTACTGATCGCAACCAATGTGAAGTGATCTTTCATGATCTGCGGAACTTCGCCGAGTGCGTAAGTTCTGGTTACATCTGTGGAACCTTCATAGAATCCAGCTCCTGTATCCGTTAAGAATAACTGTCCTTCTTTTAACTCTACATCTGTCTCCGGTGAAGATGTGTAGTGTACGATCGCACCATGCTCTCCAAATGAAGAGATTGGTTCAAAGCTTGGACGGATAAATTTGCCCATCTCAGCACGGAATTCATCCAATTTATCAGATGCGCTCATCTCTGTGATCCTCATCTTGCCAACATTTTCTTTCAGCCATTTCATGAATCTTACATGCGCAACACTGTCTTTGATCTGTGCCTTGCGGATGTTCTCGATCTCAACCGGGTTCTTGATTGCTTTCATGAGAATTGCCGGATTTCTCTTTTCTACTGTCTTAACATTTTTAGGAATATTGTTGAACAATGCATAATTCAGTTTTCCAGGATCGATCATTGCAACCACATCACTGCCAAATTTCTTCACGTCTTCGTAAATGTCGTTGTATGGGTGTAAGTTTACGCCATCTTTTGCAAGTTTGGCTTTTAACTTGTCATCTAATTTTTTCTCATCGATATACAGCTCGAAACTGTCCATTGTGATGATTCCATAAGATAATACCAGTGGGAAGAAGTCTATATCATTTCCACGGATATTTAACGTCCAGCAGATGTCGTCGATCGTAGATACAACGTGCACATTGGTTCCTGCTTCTTTCATCTCTTCACGGATTCTTGCAAGTTTGCTTGCAACAGTTTCTCCGGCATATTTTACATCCAGATTAAATGCAGGCTCTTCGGATAATACCGGGCGGTCTTCCCAGATCTCATCAATTAAGTCTACCTGATAATTTACTTTTGCATTCTTCTTCCCAGCGATGGCTGCATAATCTTCTCCTTCACCGACAGATACGACTCTTCCGTCGAATCCAAGTGTCTCGCCTTCCTTTAATACCTCTTCAATATATGCATTCATCTCTGGCACACCAGGCTCACCCATTTTCATAAGTTCTACAGTTGTCCCCTCCAACTGTGCTGCTGCCTGGATGAAGTAACGTCCGTCTGTCCAGAGTTTTGCTTCTGTCTTTGTGATCACGGCCGTTCCCGCTGATCCAGAGAACCCTGTAATGAACTTTCTCGCTTTGAAGTGTTCCCCGACATATTCGCTCTGATGAAAGTCGGCAGTCGGTACTACATACACATCAATGTTCTTTTCTTCCATGCACTTTCGAAGTGCGGAAAGTCTTTCTGGTACTGTCATGTTTTTGTTCCTCCTTGATATATACAGTGTATTGTTATTATAACGCATTTCTTATCATTAATCTTCTATCAAATCAGATAATTTTTCTTATCTTTCATAAGTAATACTTCTTTTGAATGGATGACAAAAAAAGACTTTGAAATAGATTTTTCCGAATCCCTTTTAAAGTCTTTTTTGCTAATATTATTCTATTTATTTTTATATCCGTCCTGCTTTTCCAAGTTCCACCATCACTGGTGTAAGCCCTGCAACATCCCAGCCTTCAAAACTGATCATACATAATGCACGGAATAATAACTTCACCGTCTCAGATTCTTCTGTCTGATCTGCATGGTACAATTTTGCTGCAGTCTGGCAGATTACCATCAGGATTGCATTCTTAAATGCTCCGATTTCTTCGAATTCTTTCCACAGATTCTCCATATCATAGTCATCCGTATTGCCACATGGCGCTGCACATGTTACACATCCCGGTGAGACTGTATATTTTTCATTTCTTACCTTTTCTAACATCTCACTCATATCAAAGATACTTGCCGACCAGTCTCCGGCCGCCGTCAGTGCTTCTAGGAATACCCGGTTAGTGTTCTCTGTCTTTTCGTTATTCTCACAGGTTCTTGCAAGTCCGATGACTGCACCTGTCAGTTTCTGTCTGATCTCTTCTTTCACAATTTACCTCTCTTTCTTTGCCGGAATCACAAAGATAAATATCATAGAACTCACAAATAATAAAAACGGATAAAAAAGCTTCGGCATGATCTGAAATGCCGACACACGATATCCCAGTTCACTTGCCGCAGAGATTGCTACCAGCATCTGCGCTCCATAAGGAATGATCCCCTGAAAAACACAGGAAAATGTATCCAGTATCGAAGCTGCCTTTCTCGGTGTAATCCCATATTCTTTTGCCATATCCTTCGCGATCGGATTCGCCATGACAATTGCCACCGTATTATTCGCCGTTGCAATATCCATCGTTCCGACTAGAAGTCCCATACCAAACTGACCGCCTTTGCGGCCTTTGAATACTTTGTGGATTCCTGCCAGCAATGCATCAAAACCACCATATTCACGGATCAGTGCACACATCGCTGCTACCAGGATTGCCACCATACTCGTCTCGAACATCCCGGAAGCTCCGGAACCCATATTGGCAAGCAGATCTGTCGCCGCAATGTGACCGCCGGCCAGCATAATAATAGAACCAGATACAATCCCGCTCAGAAGTACCACGAATACATTGATCCCGATAATTCCTCCTATGAGAACCAGTACATATGGAATAATCTGCACTAAGTTATAACTCTTACTTACCCGTCCTGCAATATCCGTCTGAAATGAAAGAACCAGGATCAATACCAGGGTTGCAATTGCTGCCGGAAGTGCAATTCCAAAGTTCTCCCGAAATTTATCCTTCATCTGGCATCCCTGTCCGTTGCATGCCGCAATCGTTGTATCCGAGATAAATGAAAGATTATCACCAAACATCGAACCGCCCATAACCGAGCCGATACAAAGTGCCATATCAAATCCAGATGCCTTGGATACGGACACTGCGATCGGCGTGATCAATGTAATTGTCCCAACCGACGTTCCCATGGCAACCGACACAAAACAGGCTACCACAAATAATACCGCAACTGAAAATCTTGCCGGAATCAGTGACAACATGAAATATGCCACACTTTCCGCACTGCTTCTTCCTACCACTCCGACAAATGCCCCCGCTGTCAGGAAGATTAGAAGCATTGTAATAATATTCTTATCCGCAAGTCCCTGTGCCATAATTTCCAGTTTCTCGTCAAAACTCACCTTACGATTCTGCAGACACGCCACCAGAATTGCCGCAAGAAATGCGATAATGATCGGGACATTATAGAATCCCATCGGAATCTTCATCACATATTCGAATAAAATTCCAAGTCCTAGATAGATACACAAAAATACGCCGATTGGCAGTAATGCTATTGCATTTCCTTTTTTCATTCTTTATCCTCTCATTCTTTCCAATAAACTTTTATGAACATTTCTTGTTCTTCCTTCGGCTTTTTCTACCCGATTCCTCCAAGTACAATTCCAAGAATTAACACAATAAAACATACCGGAACATAAAAATATTTACATACCGTATGATACCATGATACATATGGTTTCTCTCTTCCGGTATTGACCTGTTTTTCCACAAATGCCTTGCCACATACCCAGAAGAACATGATTCCCGCAAGTCCGGCTCCGAGCGGACAGATATAAATAGACAGTACGTCCATCCAGTCTGATACAATCCCCTGGATCAGGAGTGACACGACCACTCCCACGATCCCCGTAAGTGCACATGCCGGAACTCTTCCAAGCTTTAACTTCTCCTGCACTGTAGCAATCGGAGCCTCGTACAGATTGATCAGCGAAGTCATACCTGCAAGCAATACTGCGACAAAGAAGATGATCGCGATCAGCCATCCCCCAGGCATTCCTTTGATCAGATTCGGAAGAAAGATAAAGAGAAGTCCGGGACCTCCCTGATCCAACTGCGCTCCCGTTGTTGCCATCGCCGGAATGATAACGAGTGCGGCAAGAATTGCTGCAATCGTATCAAATAATGCAACTCTTCCTGCAGAAGCTGGAATGTCCTCTTCATCCGAAAGATAAGATCCATAGATCAATGTTCCATTTCCTGCTACCGACAGGGAAAAGAATGCCTGACCAAGTGCAAAGATCCACGTTGCCGGATCTTTGAATGCCTCTGGATCTACTCTGAAAATATAACGGTATCCTTCACTTGCTCCCGGCTGGAATCCGACATAGATTCCCAGAATCACGAACAATGCGAAGAATATCGGCATCATGATCTTATTTGCTTTTTCAATGCCGCTTCCGACACCTAACATCAGAATCAGCATACAGGCCACAAGCGCAAGTATCTGCCATATATTATTACCAAATGCTGACGCCATCTTACCAAATGCCGCCCCGAATTCATCCACATTTTCAGGTGAAAGTGTTGCTCCTGTAAATGTTCCAACGGCATATCTTAGGATCCACCCCATTACAACCGTATATCCGATCGCCATGGCAAGTGATCCGAATACAGGGATCATCCCCAGTGCTTCTCCGACTTTTCTCTTTCCTTTTTTCTCACAGGCAATTCCAAATGCATCGATTGGACCGGCCTTTGCCGCACGCCCAAAACTCATCTCCCCGATCACTCCCGTCGAACCGATCAGTATTACAAATATAAAATATGGTATCAGAAATGAACCGCCTCCATACAATGATACTCTTGTTGGGAACATCCAGATATTTCCCATACCGACCGCTGAACCGATACAGGCACAGATAAATCCCCATCTGCTGCTAAATGATTCTCTTTTATTCATAATTTTCCCTCTCCAGCCATTGGGGACGGGGTTTTTGGTCTTTTTACTGTCCCTGCCGGCTCAAAATATTCCATACACATGGTAGATTTCTCTATTTTAGCATGATTTCTATAAAAACGTCAAAAAAAAGGGGATATAAACTTATCCCCTTAGTGTCGCCACCATCCTTTTCGGCATTGCAAGCACATCCAGTGCTTCCTCTATCGATCTGGTACAGATATCAACATTTGCAATCATATATATTTTTTCAAATTAATAATACCTATAAGCGCATCCACTTATAGGCATTATCAATATATTTATGTAAGTTTTTTCGGAATTTTGCCTTACTCTTTCAATTCTACCTTAGATTGCATCCAACGCATTCGAAATATCTGCAATCAGATCCTCTTTATCTTCCAGACCAAGACTGATACGAATCAGTTCTGCCGGTACTCCTGCCTCTTTTAACTGTTCATCCGTCATCTGTCTGTGTGTAGACGTTGCCGGATTCAGACAACAGGTTCTTGCATCTGCTACATGCGTCTCGATCGCACCAAGCTTTAATGTCTTCATGAAGATAGATGCTGCTTCTCTTCCACCTTTTAATCCAAACGATACCACTCCACATCCGCCGTTTGGAAGATATTTCTGTGCTCTTTCATAATATTTATTAGAAGGAAGTCCGGAATAGTTCACATATGCTACCTTTGGATGTGCTTCCAGGAATTCTGCGACTGCCTGTCCGTTCTCTACGTGCTTCGGCATACGTACATGCAGGGATTCCAGACCAAGGTTTAAAATGAATGCATTCTGTGGTGACTGCATAGATCCGAAGTCACGCATCAGCTGAGCCGTACATTTGGTAATGAATGCACCTTCTTTGCCAAATTTCTCTGCATATGTAATTCCATGATAGCTTTCATCAGGTGTGCAAAGTCCCGGATATTTATCTGCGTGTGCCATCCAGTCAAACTTTCCGCTGTCTACGATTGCACCGCCAAGTGCAGCTCCGTGTCCGTCCATATATTTTGTAGTCGAATGAGTTACAATATCTGCTCCCCATTCAAACGGCCTACAGTTGACCGGTGTCGGGAATGTGTTATCTACGATAAGCGGCACACCATGTGCATGTGCCACTTTGGCAAATAATTCAATATCCAGTACGGTAAGTGCCGGATTGGCAATTGTCTCACCAAACATTACTTTTGTATTTGGCTTAAATGCTTCATTTAACTCTTCTTCTGTTGCATCCGGTGACACGAATGTTACATCGATTCCCATCTTTCTCATTGTTACATCGATCAGGTTAAATGTTCCACCGTAAATGGATGAAGATGCTACGATGTGATCTCCGCACTCACAGATATTGAACAGTGCGAAGAAATTGGCTGCCTGTCCGGATGAAGTCAGCATCGCTGCCGTTCCACCTTCCATCTCTGCAATCTTTGCCGCAACCATATCATTAGTCGGATTCTGCAATCTGGAATAAAAATATCCTGACGCTTCCAGATCAAATAATTTTCCCATATCTTCACTGGTTGCATATTTGAATGTTGTTGACTGTACGATTGGAATCTGTCTTGGTTCTCCGTTTCCCGGAGTATATCCGCCCTGTACACATTTTGTTCCTATTCTGTATTCATTCATGAATTTTCCTCCTTAGTGCATGTTTTTTCACGCACTCGCTAAATCATACCTTTTTAGTATACTTTAGCACTATACCGAGGAAATTTCAAGGAAAGATAATAAGACTAATTTATCGTCTTCTCAAATCATACAATGGGTTCTTGCCGAAGAACATGGGAATAAAGAAAAAACTGCCAAACATCTTGGCATAAGCAGAAGCACTCTCTGGAGAATGTTGAAAAAATAAAAAAAGAATCACAAACGGAAGCGGATGAAGTAATACGCCCCTCGTCTAATTAACAGGGAACATATTACTTCATCCGCTTCCACCTGTGATTCTTTTTATTTCATATTCATATTATTTACTCGATCGCATCCGTCTCAATCACAAATTTTACATTACCATCCATTGCTTTATCCTTACCGCTGAATGTATTGTATTTGCAATCTTCTGATGTCAGCACATCGATTCTGTCGATTACATCACCAAGTTCATCTTCTACTGTGCTCTTTAACTTGCTGGTTCCTTCTTTGTCAAATTTTGCCATGCCTTCTGCAAGCTCTTTTGCACCTGACTGAAGTTCGGAAGCTCCGCTTCTAAGTGCACCGCTGTTGGCTGCAAGTATTGCAGATCCGGAAGACATCTGGCTTCCCAGTGTGTTCAGTCCGCTTGCTAACTGGTTCGTACCGCTCTGGAGTGTATTGACACCGGCTACTAATGTCGGACTGTTGGATTTCAGTTTATTTGCACCGATTACCAGGGAATCATTGTATCCACTTAACTGTGCGAATCCTTTGTTCAGTGCCGTGATTCCCTGGATTGCTGTCGGGAACTGTGCAGATGTCTCACTGTCTAATGTAGAGATTCCTGCTGCCAGTTCAGAAATTCCTGCATCCAGTCCCTGCATACCGGCATTTAATTTTGTAATATTACTTGTAAGACTATTTAACTGATCTGCCGGGATCTTGTCTTTTGCAGCCGTAATTGTATCTAATTTGGTCTGCATTTCACCAAGCTGGCTTCCAAGACCTTCCATTGTCTTTGAAGCTGTCTGCAGATTTCCGGTTAAAGTTATAATTCCTTTTGTAATGTCAGAAGTATCAATATTATCAATGGAAATGCTGGCTTTTTCAACTGTATTCACATTCTTCAGACCGTCAGCTGCAGTTTTTGCATTTTTCAGTGCGTCGATAGACTGCTGTAACTGCTGTTTTTCTGCATCACTGGAAGCTTTACTCTTCTGTGTCTCCAGTGCCTGGATTGACTGACTGATCTTTTCTGAACTTGTATTTGCCGCATTCTTTGCTGCTGCAACTTTATTGTTATAATCATCGATAGCTGTATTTAATTCTGTGACTTTGCTTTCACAAGTAGTCTTCAGATTCGTTAACTGGGTATTGAGTCCGTCCAGTTCTTTCTGCAATACAGTAAGTTCTTTTACAATATTAGTAACTGGCTCTTTAACGCCCTTTTGCATACCGCTTTCAAGCTGTTCTGTCTGTGCAATCAGTTCATTTCCTGTCTGCACCATGGAACCAACCTGTGCCATCAGTGCCTGCACCTGTTTTGTTCCAAGCGAATCTTCTAAGGCCTGTGTTCCTGCTGCCAGTTCAGAAGAAGCAACTTTAATATCCTCTCTATCTTTTCCTTTTCCATCTGTAGAAGCTTCCATTTTTGCAATAGCGCTCTGCACTTTCTTCAGACCAGTACTCAATTGTGTCAGCTGTGAAGCTCCTTCTGCCAGCTGCTTCTCGCCATCTACATAACTGCTCACGCCGTCTGCCAGCGTATTCACTCCATCCGTATAATCCTGTACCCCTTTGACAACTTTATTCACACCATTCACATACTCTGTAACGCTGCCACTTAACTCTCCGTTAGAACCAAGATATTTCTGAATACCGGCATTCAATGTGTCAACACCTTCTGTATAAGTATTCACACCATCTGCAAGTGTTCCTGCTCCATCTGCAAGTGTATCGGAACCACTTACTAACTGAAGTGCCGCATCCTCCAGATCATCCAGAGCGTTCTGAAGATCATCTACATTTACGATACTGTCCATATCCACATCATCTAACAGATCAGATAATGCAACAGTATAAGTAGAAGACATTGTAAAATCTTTTACATCGGCTTCGATACTTAAGCTTTCCGGAATTGTAACTTTGTCTGTCTCTTCGCTGCTTAAGTTCAGGCTGTCTTTTAATCCCGGCATTCCGAATCCGACTACGATATTCTTATTACCATCAGAAATGATCTTGCCGTTATCAATTGTTACATTACTGAATGTCTCATTCGGAAGGATCATACCTGTCATCATGACGAATGGTGTATATACTTCTGTATCTTTTCCGTCTACAGATACATTCTTCTTTTCATTATTCTTATAATCCACCGTGATCTTCAGGTGTCCGCTCTTTCCTTTTAACTCAGATGGTTTCATCTCTTTTCCATCCAGGTAATATTTTAATTTAACAGATACCGGAAGTTTCTTATCTGTCGTTCCCTGATAGTAGATATCCTCGCTATCAGTAGACCATGTCAGCTTATCTCCGTCTGCGGTATATTTTTCATCACCTTTTACGTTCTTGATATCGCTCAGTGTACTTTCATCTTCCAGATTGCCGGATACGCTTCCGGAATTCTTAAGCCAGTTAGATACGGTTACCTTATCCGTCTTACCACTTGCCTTGGCATTCACGTATACTGTTTCTTCTTTATATACATCACTGTCTGAAGTTCCACTTGCCGCAAAAGCTGGTGTCACACCCATCATCACTGACATTCCGACTGCTACAGATGCTGCAATTTTTCGTTTTATTTTTCTGTTCTTATTCATAATTCCTGCTTCCTTTCTTAATTATCATGGATTGTTAATAACAGGTTACTTTGCTTCACTTGTCTGTGCTTTTGCCTTTTTCCCAAGAAATCCGATGGATGTCTTGCAGATTAATTTGTCAAATATCATGAACATTGCCGGCAATACCAGAAGCACGACTACCATACTGATAATGGCTCCTCTTGCAAGCAATGTACAAATCGAACCGATCATTTCAACCTGAGAATAGCAGGCAACTCCGAATGTTGCAGCAAAGAAGCTAAGTCCACTGCTGATGATGGACGGCATACTCGTTTTATGTGCAATGCTGATTGCTTCCATCTTATCTTTTCCACGGCTTCGTTCTTTCTGATATCTTGTCGTCATCAGGATTGCATAGTCAACGGTTGCTCCTAACTGGATCGCACCGATAACGATACTTGCCACGAACGGAAGGCTGACTCCCTGATAGTACGGGATTGCCATATTGATCATGATCGCAAATTCAATAACCGCTACCAGGATTACCGGCAGTGAGATCGATTTGAAAATGATCAGAATGATTACAAATATAGCTGCGATCGAGATAATATTTACATTAACCAGATCAACATCTGTAACATCCTGCAGGTCTTTCATCAAAGGTGCCTCTCCGATGACCATTCCCGACTTATCGTAGGATTTTACGATCTTATCTATCTTTTTGATCTGTGTATTTACCGGATCTGTTGCGGATTCATATTTCGTACTGACGAATGCCAGTTCATAATCCTTACTCTGCATCATCTTACGGACATCCTTTGGGATCATGGAATCCGGTACGCTAGGACCGATCAGTGAACTCATGCTGATGGTCCATTTTACACCTTTTACTTTATCGATCTTCTTGAACATCTGCTGCTTATCTTTGGCACTCATGTTCTTATCCATCATGACGATGTGCATGTTACTTGTACCAAAGTCATCTTTTACTTTTTTGATCGATACATTACTGTTCAGTGTTGCAGGAAGTGAATCTGCAATGTTGTAGTAAATCTTTGTATGATTATTACCGTAAATTGCAGGAAGTAATAATACAAGAAATGCTACGATCCATACTTTATAATACTTTGTGATAAAAGCGGATGGACGATCCATGTTGCTTAACAGTAATTTGTGTCTTGTCTTTTCAATCGGCTTATCAAATACAAGGATCAGTGCCGGCAGGATCGTTACACAACAGATAACGCCGATCACAACACCTTTCGCCATTACAATACCAAGGTCACGTCCGAGTGCAAATGTCATAACACACAGTGCGATGAATCCGGCTACGGTAGTAACGGAACTTCCGACTACTGATTTGAATGTGTTAGCAATCGCATGCCCCATGGCTCTTTCTTTCTCGCCAGGGAATCTCTTCTTATTCTCTTCATAACTATTCAGAAGGAAGATGGAATAATCCATCGTTACACCAAGCTGCAGGACTGCTGTCAATGCCTGTGTGATATAAGAAGTTTCACCAAGTATAATATTACTTCCAAGGTTATACAGAATCGCAAGTCCGATACTTAACAGGAACAGAAACGGAACAACAAATGATCCTGATGTAATCTCCAGAACTACCAGACTCAGAAGTGCTGCAATTACTACATAGATTGGAAGTTCTTTCATTGCAATGTTCTTAATATCTGTAACGATACCTGTCATACCGCTGATGAAACACTGTTTATTCGCAATCTTACGAAGCTGTGTCAGTGCCTCCATGGAATTATCGGATGATGTCGTATCATCGAACAATACCAGCATCATCGTGGCATCTCCATTGATAAACGCTTTTCTGATATCTTTTGGAATCATCTCAGTCGGAAGACTGATATCTGTCACATCGTCATACCAGAGTACATCCTGTACATGTGGCACTTTCTCAAATTCTTTTTCCAGCTTCTGTACGTCTTTCATATCCATGTTCTCAACCGCGACCATGGAGAACGCACCCATTCCAAATTCATCTACCAGTATATCCTGCCCTTTTACCGTCTCCAGGTGATCCGGCAGGTAACTCAGCAGGTCATAATTTACTTTCGTCTTTGCTATGCCGATTACTGACGGAATAATTAATAAAACTCCAATTATCAACATCAGTATTCTGTGCTTGGCAATCCATTTGCCAACTTTGACCATTATTTCCATCTCCTCTTATTTTCTTTATGCATTTATTATTATAGCCAAGAATGACCAGTAGTCAATATTTTATTTAAATTATTTTTTTATTTCGTTGATAATCTTTATCCATATTGGCGCACACAAAAAAAGAAACAGCACATCCCGTGTTGTTTCTTTTTTGTTTCTATTCTATAATTTATTGCTTCACACATTCCGAGAGTAGCTTAATGTGCTGCTGCCTCTGCATTTCCGGCAACTTTTTCTTTTCGTTTGTCATGCATTGCAAATAATCCGGCTAACAGAGTTCCTGAGATGGAATGCCATGTACAGGATACCGCACAGATAATTGCAGATTCCGGTGTAGATGCAAACTGGGCAGTTGTAGTTGCAAGATTCGTTGCAAGTCCGGCATTCTGCATACCTACTTCGATAGAAATGGTTCTCTTCTTTGACGTATTCATACCAACCAGTTTTCCTGCTCCATATCCAAGCAGATATCCAAGTCCGTTGTGCAGTAATACTGCTACGAAGATCACAACACCTGACTGGAAGAACTTGGCTCCCTGTGAAGATACCACACCGCCGACAACACATGCAAGTCCAAGAACAGCAACTCCCGGCATAACTTTCTGAAGTTCCCGGAATGTTTTATTCTTTCCCAACAGATAATTTAATAAAAATCCAACACCAACCGGAAGGATAACAGTCTCAATGATTGATACGAACATCGGAAGTCCCTTGATCGTAATCTGTGTACCGCTTGCCAGTAAAGATACCATGAGTGGTGTCATAACCGGTGAGACCAGTGTGGATACTGTTGTCATTCCTACGGAAAAGGCTACATCCCCGCCGCACAGATAAGACATGATGTTGGAAGATACACCTCCCGGACAGCAGCCTACAAGAATCAGCCCAAGTGCGATTCCATCCGGCAGATTCAATACCTTTGAAAGCGCAAATGCAAGGAATGGCATGATCAGATACTGCGCAACCGCACCAACACAAATGTCAAACGGACGCTGTGCAAGAATCCTAAAATCTTCCGTTGTAAGTGTCAGTCCCATACTGAACATGATAATACCAATGATAATAGACTGACATGTGAACTTGTTCGATACCATGTCTGTGAACAGTGCCAGATTTACCCAGCCCATCATAGACGGAAGGAAAAATGTAACCACTGCGATTGCGATTACAACAATTGACGTGTAGTCTGATAAAAATTTGCTTACTTTTTGTAATGCTTTCATTACTCTTCTCCTCCTTTAAGCAATCACTGTCCACCAAAAAAAATCCCTTTCCAGAATATACTCTGAAAAGGGACGAAATCTATCCGCGTTACCACCCTAATTCTGTAGAATCTTTCTACAGCTCTCATACACGTACTAACATACATGCTCCCTGTAACGGGGGATACCGGCGAGGTTTACTTTGATATTGCTTTCAACCCGCTTCTTAGAGAGGATATCCTTATCTGCTTATTACCTGCTTCCACCAACCGCAGGCTCTCTGTGAAATAACGATAGATACGGCATTGTTCTCATCAACGAATTTCGGTGAACTATATGTGTTTTTTACAAGTCCTTATTATAAACCTGTCATTTCAAATGTCAAGTATAATTTTTCATGATTTTGCATATTTTTTCATCTCATCTTGCAAAATACTCCTTGCCTTCCCGGATTTCTACTCTCCGATCCTTGGAAGATTCCATCTGTAATGAGCCGCGAGAAAACGTATCAGCATAACGATCAGTGATGACACCACCATCGCCGGAAGTTCTCCGTAACTTCTGTATATGATCACACATATCCACGCCCCCGCAATGGATGCGCATGCATAAATATGTTTCACAAATATATACGGCGCAACTCCTGCCATCGTATCACGCAAGAGTCCTCCTCCGACTCCCGTCATTGTACCAAGAAAGACCAGCAGAAATGTATTATCGATATAGCCGCAGCTGATACCTTTTGTCACTCCCATCGCCGAAAAGATTCCAAGTCCTACAGAATCCATTGCCAACATAAGTTTATCATAGACCTCACCAAAACCATCCTGCAGATATTTCCTGCGGAAATATATAATACAAAACACAAGCACCGCAGCAAGTACGGCATAGATCACATATACCGGATGCAGAAGTGCCGATGGCACCTTCCCAAGTATAACATCACGAACCATACCTCCGCCAACTGCCGTTGACACACCAAGCACGATCACTCCGAATATATCCATGCTGCACTCAATTCCAACCATTGCCCCCGATGCTGAGAACGCTACTGTTCCGATCAACTCGATTGCAAATATAATCCACTCCTGAATATCCATCTTGTTTTCCCCATCTTGTCTTTTATTTTTTGTAAATTTACTGTCTTGTTCATGCTCTGTCATTCTATTTCCGAAGGTCTTCCAGCATCTCTCTGACCGTCTTCCCATACACCGGATGACGTTTATAAGGTGCAATCTCATGCAAAGGCTCCAGTACAAACGCTCTCTTATGCATCTCCACATGTGGAATGCATAAAGCATCCGTCTCTGCAACCAGATCGTCATAGAATATAATATCCAAATCCAGTGTTCTCGGTCCCCAATGTATGATTCGTTCTCTTCCTGCCTCTTTTTCAATTCGGTTCAGCTCTTTTAATAACTCTTCCGGATATAATAATGTCGAAAGCTTCAGACAACCGTTTAAGAAATCCGGCTGATCCGTCACTCCGTACGGAGGTGTCGTGATAAATGTCGATACCTTCTCCACCTTTGTATTCTTCATCTCATCCAGCGCCTGTACCGCGGCTTCCAAAATGCTTCTGCTATCCCCCATATTCGATCCGAGCGCAATATATGCCGTATGCCATTCACGCTCAATCTCTACACTGACCGTCTTAAGCGGCAGTCCGACCGGTGCCCACGGTTTCTTGATCTCAATCTGCACCTTCTGCAGACCTGCTATACGCACCAGCATCTCCTCTGCCAGTCCTTCCGCAACCTTCTCCAGAAGCTTAAACGTATGACTTTTCAAATACTCTGTGATAAATGCACTTGCTTCTCCATAATGGATAGATGCAGTCAGCTCATCTGTCAGTCCTGCCCGTCTGGTATCCGTATACATAACCGCAGACACCACAAATTTCTGCCCCAGTATATTTTCCTCCGGAAACACACCATGATTGGCAAATACTTCCAGATCTTCTATCTTTATCTTGTCCGGTTTCATCTCATTCCTCACTCTTTCTATACTTCGTGTCCCCGCATGATTGCTTTCGTCATCTGAATGGCTCTCTTATTTTTCTCTACATCATGGACGCGTACGAATGCACATCCCTTCTGTACCCCATATACGGTCGTAACCATCGTACCTTCTTCCCGCTGCGTCACCGGAAGATCCAGCGTCAGTCCGATTACGGATTTTCGTGATGTTCCGAGCAATACCGGATATCCAAGTTCATTTAATATCTCCATCTTATCGATAATCTCCAGATTCATCTCATAAGTCTTTCCAAATCCGACACCAGGGTCAAGGATGATCTTGTCATCCTCAATGCCTGCTGCTTTTGCAAGTCTTACACATTCTTTCATATCATCCATGAAATCTTTCAGAAAGTCCTGATATTCCGCCTTTTCCCGATTATGCATCAGACAGCATGCAGCCTGATACTTTGCGATCACACTTGCCATCTTCTTGTCATATTTTAATCCCCAGATGTCATTGACAAGATCTGCACCTGCCTGAAGTGCAGCCTCTGCGACATGGCTTTTGTAGGTATCGATCGACACCGGTACATCAAATTCTTTCTTAAGCACTTCAATAATTGGCGTCACTCTTGCAATCTCTTCTTCATCCGTGATCTGGATATGTCCCGGACGCGTAGATTCCCCGCCTACGTCAATGATATCTACACCTTCTTCAACCATCTGGTGTGCATGTGCAATTGCCGCATCCATTCCGTTAAACATTCCTCCATCGGAAAAGGAATCCGGCGTCACATTCAGGATTCCCATAATGTATGTATGATTTGCTGTATCAAAATTCTTTCCACCTATGATCATATTATTATCTCCATATTTTTCTCTTCTTCATTCCAGTTACACTTCTTCTCTGCCATGCAGGAAAGACACATTCTGGAACGTTTATCACTTTCATAGAACAGTTCCTCTATCGGCTTCATATGCTCATGCCGTCTGCGGTGTCCCCTGACTGCCAGACAGATCAGTGCTTTTTCTTCATCCGTAAATGTAAAACCAGTCGGAAGAGAATCCAATATCCGCCTTGCTATTCTCTCTCCTGCGATCTCATGCGGAATCTGCTGTCTGTACTGAAAAGATTTGCCAATATCATGCAGCACCGCCGCTACGTAGATCAGTTCCTTATCGAATCCAAGTCCTTCTTCCAGATTCTTAATGTAAGCAATTCTTGCCACATCCAGAAGATGGTTCATCTGATGACAACAGAATACCCTATCCGTCTCACATTCACAGATACGCTTATAGTATGTCTGATACACTTCATGATTCACCACCGCATTCAGACGGGGCATCCCTTTTTGTCTTTCTGTTACTCTTTTCATCTACATCTGTATCTCTTTCTTTTTATCGTCCAAGCATCCTGAAAAATCTCTCTTCCAGTACCGGATCTGTCTCAAATACACCGCGTCTTGCAATTGTCACAGTCTGGCTTCCCGGCTTCTTGATCCCACGCATTGTCATACACATATGCTCTGCTTCGATCATAACGATAGCCCCTTTCGGCTGCATATACTCCATCAAAGCATCAGCAATCTGTCCGGTAAGCTGTTCCTGAAGCTGCAGTCTTCTTGCGAATACCTCCACGGTACGGGCAAGTTTGCTTAATCCTACAACTTTCCCATCCGGAATATACGCAATATGTGCTTTCCCATAAAATGGCAGGAGGTGATGCTCACATGTCGAATAGAATGTAATATCTTTCTCTATTACCATCTCATGACTGTCAACGGTAAATGTCTTAGAAAGATGTTTTCCTGCATCTTCATCCATACCTCCATATATCTCTTCATACATTCTTGCGATTCGGTCCGGTGTATCAATCAGTCCTTCCCGGTTCACATCTTCTCCCATTCCTTCCAGAAGCAGCCGCACTGCCTGTTCTATCTTCTCATGATCTATCATATTCTTTCCTTTCTCTGCGGATTCTGTACACATCCTTCCATACACCGGATTACTTCACTTAGATATGACAATGAACCACATGCGATCACCGCGCGTTTCCCACTGTCTTCTGTTGCATAAGTGTACGCTTTTGCAACAGCATCTCCAATACTCTTTTCTGCGTACACGCTCAACTGTTCTGTCATACAGTCTCTTACACATTCTGCAAGCTTCTCTGCCGGCAGTGTACGTTCCTTATTCGGCAGATCTACCGTATACACCCGCTTTGCTGACGGACACAGAATCTGTACGATCTTCTCATATTCTTTATCTTTAAATACACCCATGATCAAGATGAGTTCCTCTCCCGTAAAATACCGTTCAATAGATGTCCTAAGCTTCTTCGCCGCATCTTCATTATGCGCACCATCTACGATCACAATCGGATCTTCAGACAGACAAGTAAAACGTCCCGCCCATCTTGTTGCATCAAGACCGTCCCTCACTGCTCCTTCCTCAATCTGATATCCCAGCTTCCTGAGGCTTTCAATTACTTCCAGTGCCACAGAAAGATTTTCTCTCTGGCACTCTCCTGCAATGTGGTTCTGCATATGCGCATATTTTTTATATGAAAATGTAAGTCCTTTATAATCTTCTTTTTCGATACTCATCTGTTCCGGCTCTGCTTCTGTGTATATACAGTTCAGACTCTCTGCTTTCTTTCGCAGGATCAGTCTGACATTCTCCTGCTGTCTTGCTGACACTACCGTACATCCCGGTTTGATGATCCCGGATTTCGTCTGTGCGATCTCTTCCAGGGTATCTCCGATCACCCCCAGATGATCAACACTAATCGTTGCAAATACTGCGCAAACTGTATTCTTAATTACATTCGTCGCATCTGTCTCTCCGCCGAGACCGGTTTCCAATACAACCAGATCACATTTTTGTTTCTTAAAATACAAAAAAGCCATCGCCGTCTCTACTTCAAACACTGTCGGAACAGGTTCTCCTTTACATACAAGCCGGTCAACCGCTTCTTTTATCTCTTCCATGATCTCTGCAAATTCTGATTCAGAGATCCATTTCCCATCTATCTGTATCTTCTCCAGATAAGAAATGACTGTCGGTGAAACATATCGCCCGGTTTTGTATCCTGCCTTACTTAATATCATTGAAGTGTATGCAAGCACAGATCCTTTTCCATTCGTTCCTGCAATATGTATGAACTTCAGATCATCCTGGGGGTTCCCAAGTTCACGCAACAGACCTCGAATCGTATCTAAGCCAAGTACACTTCCGTATTTCGACATCTCGTCCAAATATACCCTCGCTTCTTTATAGGTCACGTCTTTATTTTCCTTTCATCAAAAAAATAGTGCTGTCAAACAGACATTTCTGCCTAACAGCACTATCATACCACTATTGAATCACACTAACAAGTGATTGCTTCTTTAATTTATTAGATATTCAGCAGATCACTGAACACCTTCAGTGCACCATCTGTCTCGTGTGCAAGTACACGTTTTGCAAGTACTTTACCAAGCTGTACACCTTCCTGGTCAAAGCTGTTCACATTCCATACAAATCCCTGGAACATAACTTTATTCTCAAAGTGTGCAAGAAGTGCACCGAGAGATCCCGGATTTACCTGCTCTCCGATAATGATGCTTGATGGACGTCCGCCTTCGAAATTCTTATTACGGTTCTCATCGGATTTACCACATGCAAATGCAACGATCTGGGCAGCTACATTTGCACAAAGTTTCTGCTGGCTTGTGCTGTCCTGGATCACAACATCTGTTTCCATCTGGCTGTTCTTGTATCCAACGAACTGTAACGGCACGATATCCGTTCCCTGATGCAGTAACTGATAGAATGAGTGCTGTCCGTTTGTTCCAGGCTCTCCGAAGATGACCGGTCCTGTAGGATAGTTAACCGGCTCACCGAAACGGTTGACAGATTTACCGTTAGATTCCATATCCAACTGCTGTAAATGTGCAGGGAAACGGCTCAGTGCCTGGGAATATGGAAGTACGGCCGTACTTGGATATCCCAATACATTTCTCTCATATACACCAATCAGTGCATCCAGCATTGCAGGGTTCTTGAATACATCTTTGTTCTTAGAAAGTGCATCTTCTGCTGCAGCACCATCAAGGAACTGTGCAAATACTTCCGGTCCGAATGCCAGAGATAATACAGCGCCTCCAACTGCAGATGTAGAAGAATAACGTCCTCCGATATAGTCATCCATGAAGAATGCTGCAAGATAATCGTCACTCTTAGCCAGTGGAGATGTCTCACTTGTAACAGCGATCATGTGCTTAGAAGCATCCAGTCCCGCATTCTTCAGTGCATCTTTTACAAATGATTCATTGGTTAATGTCTCAAGTGTTGTTCCTGATTTTGATACCAGTACGAAGATAGAATGTGCAACATCGATAGAATTAAGTACAGCTGCCGCATCATCAGGGTCTACGTTACTGATGAATTTGGCTTCCATCTTGAATGTGTCATTCTTCTTAGCCCAGTTCTCAAGTGCAAGATACATTGCACGAGGTCCGAGATCACTTCCACCGATACCGATCTGTACAACCGTTGTAAATTTCTCACCGGCTCCGTTTGTGATCTCTCCTGCATGTACTTTATTTGCAAAATCTGCGATCTTAGCCTGCTGTTCTGTATAGAATGTACGCTTGTCCACTCCGTCAGCCTCTACAGCTTCTCCAAGCTGTCCACGTGTCATGTGATGAAGTACCAGACGTTTCTCTCCTGTATTGATCACTTCTCCGTTATAGAGTGCTTCGAATTTTTCTGTCAACTGAGCTTCATCTGCTAATTTAGCAAGTGCTGCCAGCACTTTATCGTCAACCTGCTTTGCAGCATAGTTATAAGTAAGTCCCTCTGCCATCGGAACGCTGTAATTCTTTACTCTTTCGGCTCCGTTCTCTCCTGCCATTGCTTTTACAAGATCTACACGTTCTACGTTCTCAAGTTCTTTGAATGATGTAAGGGTATCTAAGTTGTTCCAGGTAATCATAATATTAGATTCCTCCTTAAAAAAATAAATATGTTGCTGGTCTGTGATCCAAACCGCATTCTATATAAATATTAGCATATTTTAACGATAATAACAATTCCTATGGCGCCCTTTCATTATTCGTTATTCCTGCTTCCGTAATCATAGCCATATTTTCCATATGTATGATCCGTATCATTTTTTCCTTCTACATCGTTCAACACAAATCCTGCAATTTTTCCCTGTACACTCTGCAGCATTTCCATTGCTTTTCTTATCTCACCTAAATCTTTATACATTGTCCTTACAACAAAAACATACCCGTCTACATAACTGCTTACGATTGCCGCATCTGCCACAACACCTACCGGCGGCATATCAAGAATAATATAGTCAAACCGCTTTCTGAACTGTGCAATTAATTCTCCGAATAACCGCCCGCCCAGAAGTTCCGATGGATTCGGCGGAACCACTCCCGCCTTTAGGACAAATAAATTTTCCTGCTCTGTATGTACGATATTGATCTTTTTCTCTATTCTTGCCAATATCTCACTCAGTCCTGACACCTCCGACAGCCGCAGATAACAGTGAACCGCCGGATTTCTCATGTCACAGTCTATCAGCAATGTCCTTTTCCCGGCCATCGCAAAAGACGTTGCAATATTGATTGAGTTCAGCGTTTTTCCCTCGTTCATATCTGTACTTACAACTGCATACACTGTCCCTCCGTCTTCGTTCTCTGTAAACATCAATTTTGTACGGATTTTGCTGTATGCCTCTTTTAATTTAAATGAAGAATCTTTTCCAAGAATTTTTTTATATGTTTTGAATGAACTCTCTTTTTTCTTACTTTTAACCACTGTCCTGCTCCTTTTTATTTATCTAATTTCGGGATTGTACCAAGAATAGGAATATCCATTCCGAAGTATTCTCTTAGATCTTCTTCTTTTCTTACTTTTGTCCGGAAGTATTCTTTGAGAAGATAAAATCCGCATACCATCAAAAATCCTGCCGCAGCGCCTGCTGCTGTGTTCATCCATACATTCGGAAATGTAGGTTCATCCGGTGTTTCTGCATAATCTACAATTTCTATTCCTCCGTTTTTAACTACACGCGATATTTCTCCCGGAAGGACTTTTGCAATTGTATTTGCTATTTCTGCAGCTCTTTTTTTGTCTTTATCCGTTACTTCAACAGACAGTATTTCTGTATTTTGTACGGATGCCGTCTTTATCTTTTCTTTTAATTGGTTCTTCGTCATATCAAGATCCAGACGTTTGATTATTTTTTCCATTACCGTATTGCTTTGTATGATCACTCCATATGTTTCTGCCAGGCTCTGCGATACTGTGATGTCTGATTCTGTAAGTGCTGTTTCTTCTGCCGCGCTTCTGTTTTTATTGCCATATACATACATACTCATGGAAGCTGTATATACCGGCTTTATCACAACCGTACTAAGCACCCACAAAACGGCCGCCCCAATCAGTGTCCCCAGCATAATTCTCCATTTTCTGTTCCACAACACGGATATAAGTCTGTTTATATTTTTTGAATTATTCTGCATTCTCTTTCTCTCCTTCTCCATTGTCTTCTTCCATCTGCCGGATGAAATATGCCACCAACAGCATCTCCAGTATTGAACAGGTCGCCGTAATCCTGAATGTCAGCAATATGACCGTACCCACTGCCATCATTAATAAAAAATACCGGATCCATCTGTCTTTGATGTCCTGACAGATTCTTTTCACCATTCTGGCATAAAATAATATCATTACGATTAATCCACTGATTCCCTGCTTGAACAATATTGTATACCAGTAATTATGGAAAATAGTTCTTTGAAGCAGTTTCCCGAACATATACCGTCTGTTCCAGCTTGCAAGCCCTGCTGCCGTCAATGCTTCTTTGGTTCCCGCAGCACTTCTTCCAAATCCCCATCCAAACCACTTTCTGTACCACGGAATTCTTTTCATCAACTCTTTCACATACAGATTCTCATTCTCTCTGTATCCAAGGCTTTCGTCCAGACGTAATATCAGTTCAAAAGTTTTCCCATGATCGAAGATACATATCCATAAAATTACTATTGCCGCAACGAAAAAAATCACGCCAATCCTTTGTAACATCCGGTTCCCATGATCCGGTATATCCATGAAATATACGATCATCGTCACAGCCATTATCATAGCAAAAATAATCATATACCCACGAGTGCCTGAAAGAATGATCAGAATCATTGATATACCGTCATATAAGAGCATTTCTCCCGCACGGAACAGATGCTGCCGATAGCAGATTCCTACGACCAGTGAGATACCAAGAACAATTCCACCGCCGATTGGCTGATGATTCGTTACCACTCTTGCCCCGATTCCATCTTTCATCCACACCACTATTACAATCAACATCTCCGTTAATAATCCGGATCGTACCATATAACGATAGTCATCGGCACTTACCTTTTTTGTCCGTTTTATCTTTTCAGAAAATATCATACATATATAAATGATTATATACGTATATCTCGTAACAACCGTTGCCAGCGTCATATATGCATCCTGATACATAATTCCAACACCTGCATACAGACAAATTAAGATGCCTGTTATGATACCGCCAAGAGATATCTTCTGTAGTTTTCCGATCCCTGCTATCAAAAATACTGCATATAGCGACAGGCTCAAATCAAAGCTTCCCGCACACAAATATGACAAAAAATACAGCATCGTAATATCTGCCGTATAACGGATAAAATCATCTCTTCTTTTTATCAATGTTACAATTGATAAAAGTCCCTGTACTAAATATATAGCCATTCTCTCTTCCTTTTCTTTCTGCAATATATGAATTATAACATAGTTCATATTCTGATGCCATTCTCCACGCTCTTTATACATTGACTTTTTATATAAAAACATTTAGGATTTTACTATAAAACATATATACACAAAGGAGAAATTTTCATTATGGCGTCGGTCAACATGAATTTTATATTTATCCTCAGCGTTATTCTGAAAGGCATCGGCGCTGTCCTGGAAATAGCACTTCAAATATTACTTACAAAATTAATTGGTCTGAGCGGCTACGGTTCTTATTCCACCTGGATCAGCGGCGCCGATCTGTTATTCTGGGTCTTTTTCTCCGGACTTATAAAATGTAATACCTACTATCTTTCACGGGGATCCTCTTCTCTTTCTCATTTTAAGAAACTATATTACATCCGGTATATGCTCCCGCTTGCAGCTGTCTTTGTCCTGGTTCTTATTCTGTTAAAGAGACCTGCTTTCTGCATCATCCTTGCGATCACGATTGCAGAGACATTCATCATGGATCAGAGCAGTACGCTCCTTGCCAGAGGAATTTATCACACATCTCTTATCGGAGAATACATCCTTGGCAGATTATTTTTACTGCTCGGAGTCTGTTTCCTTGGTTTCACCGGTCATCTGGATCTTGGAAAAACAATTGTCCTGTATCTGGTTCAGTATGTACTTGTCTTCTTTTTCTTCTTGTACCGTTCAATGAAATGCGGCGCAAAAAGCAATAAAAAAGATATTTCCGATACAGTTTCCATTCCCAAGCTGCTCCAGTATCAGCGTTCTGATATCTTGCAGGCAATGATCGGGCAGCTTCCTGTCATTTTACAGTACTTCTTTGTCGGTGCGTTTGAAGCTGGTATCGTCAGTATTGTCCTGCTTGTAAAGAAACTGATTAATTTTGTATCCGGCCCTACATCCAAGATATTTCTTCCTGAATTCTCACGGTTGTATCAGGCCGGTGATAAAAAGGAACTGGCATCCAGCTTTTCTATGATCATGCGAATCCAGATGTTGTTCGTCGGTCCGCTGTCCGTTGTACTGATCGGATATCCCCAGGTCATACTGAACTTTCTTGCGAAGGAAATGTTAACCCAGACCGGGCTCTTTATCGGCTGTTCATTTGTCTTCCTGTTCGCTGCAACACTGGGACCATGCGGCGGTCTTATGCAGATGACGGATCATGAAAAAGCAGATAACGTCTTCCGTGAAGCGGCAATCTTCCTTATGCTCCTCGTCTTTGCCGTTATGCACCGCAATCCTCTGTTTGCACTGTACGGTCTGTGCATCCAGACCTTTGCCGAATCTTTCAGCAAATTCGTCTTTGTATGCAGATGGTTTGGATATATTCCTGTAAAGATTCGGACATACGTTTCCTGGTGGATCCTGCCGGGATTTTGCATCCTTATAACCTGCCTGTTCCATCTGCAGGCATCCATCCTTATGATGCTCCTTATGAGCGGCAGTGTATTCCTGTTCCGTCTTATCATGGAACTTTGTTCGGATAATAATCTCTTCCGTCTTCTGTCTTCCCGAAAGAAGTAAGCAGATCTGCCATTGGCAGTTTTTCCTGCATACTTTGGTATCTACAGTGCCTGTAGGTTGCAGCTTCTTTCGAACGCATAACGATTGAAAAAACCGGAGGGCATCAAGATACTCTCCGGCATAAAATACATTTATAAATATTACAATTCAGACTACTCGTTGATAGCATCCTTTAATGCTTTACCAGCTTTGAATTTTGGTGCTTTACATGCAGCAATCTTCATAGTCTCGCCTGTCTGAGGATTTCTTCCTTCTCTTTCAGCTCTCATGCTTACTTCGAAAGTACCAAATCCAACAACCTGTACTTTATGTTCTTTCTTTAATTCTTCTGTAACAACATCGATAAAAGCTTTTAAAGCTTTTTCAGAGTCTTTCTTTGATAATTCTGCCTGGTCAGCAATTGCTGCGATCAGTTCTGTCTTATTCATGGATTGTTCCTCCTCTTATTTACATTTAGAATTCACGATTTCAATTCTTTTTATACAAAGTCAACGTCCATACCCGTCATATGGCATGCCTTTATGTACTGTTATACCTGTTTTCACTGTGAATGTCAAGGTAAATCCCCCGTTTCCCCTGTATTTTCAAGCTTTTTCGCCATTTTACCATACCTTTAAAGTTCAAATCCAAATACTTCTTTTAAAAACATTTTTTTCTCTTCTGTCTGCCTTATCGCAGTCTGAAGCTTTTCTATGTTTTTTACCGATATCCATGCTTTATTTGTACAATAATACGAATTGGCCGTTTTCCAGAATTTTTCCGGATAGATCAGACGGATCTTCAGATATTCCATTTCGCCCCCCGTAAGCGGATGTATTGCCGAATAGGCATTCAGCATGCCATCACCCAGGCGGATCTTCCATCCACTTTTTTCCAGAACCTTCCTGAGGAAATAATACAGATCTTCCACCTGAATGTCCCTGCGGAATTTTTCAAAATTGGTTGTGGCGATTCCTTCTTTTGTCATAATGATATTATGATAATTATACTCTCCATGTATCATACCGAACTTCTCCATCTCTTCGGCATACAGTTTCTCATAATCCGACCGCTCCAGTTCTTCCACTGCTGCCTCTGCCCATTGATACATCTGATCAAACTGTTTCAAAAAGGCAAATTCAAACTCACCCTTGGGAACAACTTTTCTTGTAAACTGCCGGACCTTTTTCAATTCACGATTATGCCGTCTGTATTTTTCATCTGTTTTGGTTCCTTCCGGTATCCCATGTTCCAGTTCATAACGCATAATGATATGTAGTTTTGCCAGATTTCCCGCCGCTTCAAATATTTCCCTTGTCTTCTTAATGTCGCATTCACGTCCGGCAAAACATTTCTTTAATATGTACCGGTCTCCGTTATCCAATGCAGATATATATTCGCCGTTACGGTTCGTGACCACATAATCGATCCTATGACACCCCTGCTCATAAAGCCGTGTATAAAGTTCACATAACGCAGGGATTCTCTTCTCAGATGTTGTAATCTCCTTTAAAAGGAATAATCCCTTATTTGTTTCGCATAAAACAGCACCCCTGACTTTGCGGGTGCTGCTTACTTCTATATCATATTGTTCCAGTATTTTTTGTTCAAATTCCTGCATTTATATTCCCCGCGCTTTACACTTGATATTCTTTTTAAATGTATGTGGGAAATATAAAAAATATTCACTGCTGTTATACTTCTTTATCCGGGAAACTATAATTCAGCAGGATCTCTTTGGTGTTCATTTCCGGATTCTCGATCACAAGGTTCAATAATTCGTTTAACTTTTCCCCTATCTCTTTTCCCGGCTTCATTCCCGCCCGGATCAGATCTCTACCTGTCACAGCTAATTCTTTTAATGAAACACACTGGCCTTTTTCTATAATCTCTGCATATGTCTGTTCTACTTCATCGAGGTTTTTTAATTTTTCTGCTCTCTTGTACTCACTTTGTGCCAGAACATCTGCTCTCCTTACTTCCATATAGTATGGGAAAATGTCTTCGCCGATCTTATTCATTGCCCTTCTGACATTTTTCGGCACGGCCGGCATGCGGTAATCATGATTCAGCACAAGTCTTGTAACCTTATGCAGCGTATCATTATCGAACTTTAATCTCCGAAGCACTTCTTTGGCAATCCGCTCGCTTCCTAATGCATGCATTTTAAAATGCGCCACACCGTCTTCATCCATCGTCTTATATTCCGGTTTGCCTGTATCATGCAGTAACATTGTTAATCTTAAGATCTTATCATTGCGGACATTCATCATCGCATGAATGGTATGTTCCCCGACTGTGTACATATGATGCAGTGTTTCCTGCTTTGTCTCCATCATACGGTCAAATTCCGGCAAAAATACCTTCGTAATCCCAAGTTCATAAGCAGTTCTTATAAGCTCCGGCCGGTCAGATGTCAGCATCTTCACCAGTTCTACCTGTATCCTCTCCGCACTGATATTTTCCAGTGTCGGCGCAAGAAGCTTCATTCCTTCTTTCGTCTCCTCATCAATCTCAAATCCAAGCTGTGCCGCAAATCTGACGCCTCTTAAAATCCGGAGCGCATCTTCCGAGAAACGTTCCCTGGCATTTCCCACACAGCGGATCATATGCTTTTCCAGATCCTGCATTCCTCCAAAGATATCTACGATCCCATCTTTGTCATTGTATGCCATAGCATTGATCGTAAAGTCTCGTCTGAGCAGGTCTTCTTTCAGATTTCTTGTAAATGTGACTTCTTTCGGATGTCTGCTGTCTTCGTATTTTCCATCGATTCTGTACGTCGTAACTTCGTATCCTTCATGATTCAAAAGTACGGTTATCGTTCCATGCTCAATTCCCGTATCAAATGTTTTGTCAAATAATGCCTTTGTCTCTTCCGGCATTGCTGATGTTGTAATATCCCAGTCGCCCGGTTCTCTGCCAAGGATGGAATCTCTGACACATCCTCCGACTGCGTATGCTTCAAATCCATGCAACTGTAAGGTATGAATGATAAACTGTACATCATCCGGTAATTTTATATTAAAGTTATTCACAAATATTTCCTCCGTTTATCCACGTTATCAACATTCTATATCATACCATATTTTTGCCGGTGGCTGTTGATAAAAAATGGACGGTAGATTCCTAAAATCCACCGTCCATTACTTATAATCTCTTTATTCTTAGTATGATTTTCCCCAGTAAGCCATGTGTTTCGCAGGTTTTCCGCAATAGATACATTTATCGGAAATAAACTCTTCATCTTCGATCAGACATCTTGTTGCAGCTCCGCCTGTCTGATATTTTACTTCGCCCTCACATTCCGGATCTCCACACCAGCATGCTTTTACAAATCCACGGTTGGCTTTGAACTTCTCAACCATTTCATCCATTGTAGTAGCTGTATCAATGTGGCTGTTCAGGAATTCTTCTGCTCTGTTGTACATATCCTGCTGCTCCTGCTCTAAGATCTCGCGCAGTTTTACTGCGATCTCATCGAGAGATACAACGATCTTTTCACGGTTATCACGACGTACAACAACAACCTGGTTCTTCTCGATATCCTTTGGTCCGATCTCGATACGTGTTGGAATACCAAGGATCTCCTGCTCAGAGAATTTCCATCCTGTACTCTTATCAGAGTCATCGATCTTCACTCTGTATCCTGCTTTTTTCAGTTCGTCAAGCAGTGCATAAGATCTGTCAAGCACGCCTTCTTTGTGCTGGGCGATTGGGATGATTCTACATTCAACCGGTGCTACGTGTGGTGGCAGTACCAGTCCGTCATCGTCACCGTGAACCATGATCAGAGCCCCGATACTTCTTGTTGACCATCCCCATGATGTCTCATACGCACTGTGCAGTTCGTTGTTCTTATCTACATATTTGATTCCGAATGCATCCGGGAATCCGTTTCCGAAGAAATGGCTTGTCGCAGACTGAAGTGCTTTTCCGTCATGCATCAGTGCTTCGATCGTGTATGTGTCTTCTGCTCCGGCGAATTTCTCGTGTTCTGCCTTTCTTCCTGCTACGAATGGGATAGCCATTGTCTCTTTATAGCAATCCTTATAAACTTCCCACATCTGGATTGTTCTTTCTTCTGCTTCTTCATATGTTGCATGAAGTGTGTGACCTTCCTGCCATAAGAATTCTCTTGAACGAAGGAATGGTCTTGTTGTCTTCTCCCAACGGAGAACGGAGTTCCACTGGTTCCATACCTTTGGAAGATCTCTGTATGATTTTACTGTTTTAGCCCAGAGGTCACAGAACAGTGTCTCTGATGTAGGGCGTACACATAATCTTTCCTGCAGTCTTTCCATTCCACCGTGTGTTACCCATGCAACTTCCGGTGCGAATCCTTCTACGTGATCAGCTTCTTTTTCCAGAAGTGACTCCGGAATCAGTACTGGCAGGTATACATTCTCAACTCCTGTTTCTTTGAAACGTCTGTCCAGATCTGCCTGGATCAGTTCCCAGATTGCATAACCGTTCGGTAAGTAGTTCATGCATCCTTTTACGCTTGAATAATCACAAAGATTTGCTTCACGTACAACGTCTGTGTACCACTGTGCGAAATCTTCGTCACGGGATGTAATGTTTTTGACTAATTTTTCCTTTGCCATGTTTCTCTTCTCCTTTTCAATTTTGGTGAAATCCTTATTCCACGTTATTTTTTTGTCGGGAGTTCCACAACCTGACAATTGCTTCTGTATGCGAATGTCTCTTTTAAATGCATCGCACAAAAAACGCCGGGCCTTTCGACTCCCCGAAAAAGGGACCGAAAAGCTCGGCGGTACCACCCTAGTTAACTGCGACCCTTTCGCAGCTCTCTTCATTGGCCGTTAACGCCGGCTGACACGCTGCACTTTCATGCAGTGGCTCCAGGACCGGTTCCATGTGATGAACAGCAGATATCTCACACCATATGATATCCTCTCTGCGGCTGGATTCTCATGTACTAATTCCCTTCATCGCCATAAAAATTTTTTTTGAATTGTCAATTATTTTAATCCATGAAATATGTTTTGTCAAGATATTATCTCTATCTCTGCTTCCGCCAATGTCTGCTTGCAGTTTTTTCCCCTCCATGATTTAATAAGTATATCATTTGTCTTAACAAAGGAGAAGTATATGGCTACTTTAAATATATTATATGAAGACCCACACATCCTCGTCTGTGTCAAACCACATGGCATAGCAACCCAGAGCAAAAGCATCCGTTACCCGGACATGGTCAGCCTGATCAAGAATCATCTGGCGAAAGCTTCCGGCACTTCCGGAAAATCCGGTGCACCAAAATCCATTGGTTCCAGAACCCCAGGCTCAGCTGAGCCTTACCTTGCCGTCATCCACAGACTCGACCAGCCCGTTGCCGGAATCCTTGTCTTTGCCAAGACTCCGGCTGCTGCAAAAGATCTGAATAAGCAGTTACAGAATCAGGGTTTCGGGAAATATTACCGCGCGCTTGTCACCAATGCGCCTTCCGAGAAAGAAGGAACACTCGAGGATTATATGGTCAAAGATGCCCAGACGAACACTTCCCGCATCTGTTCTGCAAAGGAAAACGGAGCGAAGATTGCACGGCTGCATTATGATACGGTTCCTGACCATAGCCGGTTGTTTTCAATTGTTTCCGGCAGCTCTTCCTCTGTTGATGTCTCTCTGTCTTCGCAAAGTCAGGAATGTCACGAGACCGAACTTGAGATTCATCTGGACACCGGACGTCATCACCAGATCCGTGTGCAGCTTGCCTCCATTGGATGCCCGATCGTCGGAGATACAAAATATAACCCGGAGCTTACCGGCAATAAAGGATGGCAGACAATCCGATTGTGTGCTTATAAGCTCGATTTCAAACATCCGGTCACACACAAGGCGATGCATTTTCAATTAGAGGCCGATCCGGCATAATTCAGTTATCCTAAAAAGAGGAGCGGGAAATTCCCACTCCTCTTTTTCGCCGATACATATGCCCTCTATGCTTCTGCTACATCCTCAGTCAGAGCTTCTTCATATTTCTCAAGGATAATATTCTGAATGCGCTCTCTTGTTCCTGAGTTGATTGGATGCGCAATATCTCTATACTCTCCATCCAATGCTTTCTTGCTTGGCATTGCGATAAAGAGTCCTTTTTCTCCTTCAATCACCTTAATATCGTGTACCACAAATTCCTCATCCATGGTAATGGAAACGACAGCTTTCAGCTTGCCCTCCTTTGCTACTTTACGTACTCGTACATCTGTAATCTGCATGTTGTTCTAGCCCCTTTCTTCTAGCCTTTGCACTGCTTTTTCTTAAAGTGCATACCTCTCATTTTTTTCTACGACTACCTTCACACCATTTTCACCAACATAGCGTGTGTTTGCCCGGATCGTATCCCTGCTTTCTACAATACAGTTCTCAATATATGCATTGTCTCCGAGATAGACATCATTAAGAATAATGGAATTCTTAATGACACAGTTGTTCCCCACGAATGTCTTCTTAAAAAGAATCGAATTCTCGACTGTACCATTAATGATACTTCCACTCGCCACAAGGCTGTTCTTAACCATAGATCCCGGGTTGTATTTTGCCGGCGGCAAGTCGCTGACCTTGGAATAAATACCCGGCTGTGTCCGGAAGAAATACTCACGTACTTCCGGTTTCAGGAAATCCATATTCGTCTGATAATATGCATCCACTGTTGAAATGTTGCTCCAGTAATCTTTTATTTTATAACCGTAGATTTTCTTCAGATTCTTATATCTGATAAGAATATCGGTCACAAAATCATGTCTGTCATCTTCTGCGCAATGTTCGATCAGATCGATCAGCTGGCGTCTTCTGATTACATAGATACCTGTCGATACAATCTGCGACTGTGCCACCATCGGCTTTTCCTCGAACTCTTCAATACGCATCGAATCATTCATCTTGATCGTTCCGAAACGGCTTGCATCTTCGTTCGGACCAAGTTCTTTGCATACCACTGTAATATCCGCTTTCTTTGCAATGTGATATTCCAGTACTTTGTTATAATCCATCTTATATACAGCATCACCGGATGTAATGATTACATAAGGTTCGTGACATCTCTTTAAGAAATCCAGATTCTGATAAATTGCGTCTGCTGTTCCGCGGTACCAGTATCCGTTCTCCGCGGTGATCGTCGGGGTAAATACATATAATCCCCCCTGCTTTCTTCCGAAATCCCACCATTTTGAAGAATTCAGATGTTCATTCAACGAACGGGCATTGTACTGTGTCAGAACTGCCACCTTCTGAATATGAGAGTTTGACATATTACTGAGTGCAAAGTCAATCGCTCTGTAACTTCCGGCGATCGGCATTGCTGCCACTGCTCTTTTATGTGTCAGTTCACGCATCTTATTGCTGTTACCACCTGCTAAAATAATTCCTACTGCTCTCATGCTCGTTCACCTGCCTTTATCAATGTTTCTCCACTTTCCAGTACTCCATTCGGGTAATCTTCTTTGGATGTTACTCCACTGATAGCAGTGTTCTTTCCAATCTGCACCCCATCCGGTATTACAGATTTTTCACCCACGGCAACCAGGCCAAATGAATAAATTGCCGGTTTTAATTTGTTCGGTATATCACTTCCGATGCCAAATGTAGTATTATCCCCAACCAGGCAATTTTCTGCAACGATTGCCTTGTCCATGACACAATTCTTACCAACCCTGGTATCTTTCATGATAATAGAATCCCTGATCACGGATCCTTCTCCTATAACAACTCCGGATCCGATAATACTGTTATGTACTTCACCATATACTTCCGCACCGTTACAGATAATACTTCTCTCAATCACTGACTGTGCCGAAATATACTGTGGCGGCAGAATCTCACTGTTGGTATATATCTTCCAGAATTCTTCATATAAATTGAACTCCGGTATGATATCGATCAGTTCCATATTGGCTTCCCAGTAAGATCCCAGTGTTCCGACATCTTTCCAGTAACCGTTATATTCATATGCGAACAATCTCTCGCCTTTATTGTGACAATATGGAATGATATGCTTTCCGAAGTCACAACCAGGCTCGTCCTTCAATGTCTCCAACGCTTCCTTCAGGACTTTCCATGAGAATATATAAATTCCCATAGATGCCAGATTACTCTTTGGTTCCGCAGGTTTTTCCTGGAATTCCTGAATTCTTCCATCTTCATCTGCGATAACAATACCGAAACGGCTTGCCTCTTCCATCGGCACCGGCATTGCCGCAATCGTCACGTCTGCGTTATTCGCCTTATGATAATCCAGCATTACTTCATAGTCCATTTTATAAATGTGATCCCCTGATAAGATCAGTACATAATCCGGATCAAACTGCTCCATATAATCCAGATTCTGATAAATTGCGTTCGCAGTTCCGGAATACCATTCACTGCTTCCGCTTCTCTCATATGGTGGAAGAACCGTTACTCCTCCGTAATTCCTGTCAAGATCCCAGGGAATACCAATTCCTATATGCGCATTCAATCTCAATGGCTGATACTGGGTCAATACACCCACCGTATCAATTCCTGAATTAATGCAGTTGCTGAGTGGAAAGTCAATAATGCGATATTTACCTCCAAATGCAACGGCAGGTTTTGCAACTTTTGCTGTGAGGACTCCAAGTCTGCTGCCCTGTCCTCCTGCCAGCAGCATTGCTATCATTTCCTTCTTTCTCATGTCATCACCCCTTCTCAGTAGTCTTACTTTTTTTATTATACCATACTTCTTCTTACGTAGCTAACAATTTTTACAGTTTTTTTTCGATTTTCGCAAACTTTTTGTTAAATTATTACAAAAACTTACGACTTGGATTTTTTTTGATATATGTTTATAATAATATGAAGAACATGTAGTTTTTATGATGATCTTTTTACCTATATTATTAAAAAAGGATGGTATATTATGTATAAAATTAATTTTGAAAAACCTGTACACGTACACTTTATCGGAATCGGCGGTATCAGCATGAGTGGTCTTGCCGAGATACTTTTAAAAGAAGGTTTCATTATTTCCGGATCTGATAATAAAGAATCCGCCCTCACAGATCATCTGGAAAAGCTGGGGGCCAAAGTATTCTACGGACAGAAAGCTTCTAATATTATTTCCGGCATCGATGTTGTTGTATATACTGCCGCAATTCATCCTGATAACGAAGAATTCGCAGAAGCTGTAAAACAGAATCTTCCTATGCTGACCCGTGCAGAACTGCTCGGACAGTTAATGACCAACTATGATGTACCGATCGCAATTTCCGGTACCCACGGCAAGACAACGACAACTTCTATGCTGTCACACATTTTACTTGCCGGAGAACTGGATCCTACCATCTCTGTCGGCGGCATCTTAAAGGCTATCGGCGGTAACATCCGTGTAGGTAATTCTGAATATTTTGTCACAGAAGCCTGTGAATATACGAACAGTTTCCTGCATTTCTTCCCGAAGATCGGCGTAATCCTGAATATTGACGAAGATCATCTGGATTTCTTCAAAGACCTGGCTGATATCCGTAATTCTTTCCACCGCTTTGCGAAATTACTTCCAAAGGATGGAACACTTGTTATCAACGACAACATTCCTGATCTTGAAGAGATCACTGCTGACCTTGACTGCCGCGTGATCCGTTACGGTAATGACAGCTCTCTTGACTACAGTGCAACCAATATCCTTCATGATAAGAAGGGAGAGGCCTCTTTCGATCTGGTAAAATCCGGTGAATTTATCGACCGTATCTCATTATCGGTGAATGGAGATCATAATGTATCCAATGCATTATCAGCCATTGCCGTTGCAGACCTTCTCGGAGTTCCATTTACCAAGATCAAAGAAGGACTGAAATCGTTCCACGGCACAGACCGTCGTTTCGAATATAAAGGTGAAGTTAATGGAGTTACCGTCATTGATGATTATGCTCATCACCCAACAGAGATCAATGCAACTTTAACAGCGGCCAAGGAATACCCGCACAAAGAAATATGGTGCATCTTCCAGCCACATACTTATACACGTACCAAAGCATTATTCCCTGAATTTGTAGATGCCCTGACACATGCCGATCATGTGATCCTCGCAGACATCTACGCTGCCCGTGAGACAGATACTCTGGGCATGTCTTCTGAGATGATCGCAGAAGAATTAAAGAAAAAAGGATGCGATGCTTACTATTTCCCAAGCTTTGAAGAGATTGAAAACTTCTGTCTGGACAAGTGCCAGAAGGGAGATGTGTTGATAACTATGGGAGCGGGAAACGTTGTAAACATTGGGGAAAACCTGCTTAAACGCTAGTTATCCACATTATCCACACAATTTTATCCACAAAAAAGTCGGATTTTGACTCAAAAATTTCTTTTTTCCCCGTCTTCCCGGTGCTATAATGTGTCTACGATGAAACGAAAGATACAAAAAGTTCTGGGGAGGACGGGGAATTATTATGAAGGAATTAAAACTTACGAAGTATGTACAGACGAACGCGACTGTACTGGACAATGAATTTATCGACCAGTATATGGTCAGAGCCAATGGAGAATATGTCAAAGTATATCTCCTGCTTCTCCGTCATATGAATCAGTCCTCCGGATGTCTTTCTGTTTCCGAGCTGGCTGATCTGCTCGAGTGCACAGAGAAGGATGTACTCCGCGCATTAAGATACTGGAAGAGTGAAGGACTCCTTGATTATCTGGATGACACTCCGGATGATCCGACTCCGCAAAGTACGGTCCGTTCATCCGTACCAACTTCCGAATTACACGATGTACAGTCCGGCTATATGACTGCGTCCGTTCCATCTATGACAAATCAGATGGATTACCCTGTTGATTCTGTCGAAGCCCCTGTTTCTGCGGTTCCGGCATCTACAACAAATATACAGCAGTACCGTAGCCGTAAGGAACGTGCAGAATTCAAAGAATTACTCTTTGTTGCCGAACAGTATCTCGGCAAGACACTTTCCGCTACTGATATTGACCAGATTACTTATTTTTATGACACACTGAATATGTCAGCTGAACTTATTGAGTATCTGATCGAATATTGTGTCGAAAATGGTCACAAGAGTATGCATTATATTAATAAGGTGGCCTTATCATGGCATGAAGAAAACATAACAACTGTGAATCTTGCCAAGACAAGTTCATTTCTTTATAATAAGAACTGTTATTGCGTCCTGAATGCATATGGGATTAAGGGCCGCGGTCCTGCCGCTTCTGAAATTGCCTATATCCGCAAATGGTCAGAAGAATATGGTTTTGCTCTGGAAGTAATCCTTGAAGCATGTGACCGTACGATGAATGCCATTCATCAGCCAAGCTTTGACTATACCGATTCCATTCTGAAGCGCTGGAAGGACAAGAATGTCCGTCAGTTAAAAGATATCGATGCGGTAGATGCTGATTATCGCAAAGAGAAGGAACGTGCGAAAGAGCTCGCAAAGGAACGCAAAAGACAGCAACAGGCACAGAAGCCTGCAATTAACCAGAACAATAAGTTCAACAATTTCGACGGACGTTCTTATGACATGAATGATCTGGAACGTCGTCTGGTTCAGCAATAAAGTATACATATCAGATTCTATTATGCGAATGCAGAGGAGTTTTCCATAACATGGCACTTTCCAATTCTCAGTACGATCATTTAATGCGTACTTATGAACAAAAACAACTGGATAATGAGTTTCAACTCAGAAAACGCTATGAGAAGGCATACGCCCTCATTCCCGAATTAGAGGAAGTGGATCATTCCATCTCCTCTTTAAGTGTTAAAAAGGCAAGACTGCTTCTGGACGGAGATCAGACTGCTCTTTCTTCTTTAAAATCAGAGCTCAAAGAACTCTCCGCCAGAAAGCCGGCTTTATTAAAAGCACATGGTCTTCCTGCCAATTACCTTGAATTACACTATCAGTGTCCGGATTGTAAAGATACCGGTTATATTGGCACACATAAATGTCACTGTTTCAAAAAAGCGATTGTAGATTATTTATATACGCAATCTAATCTCAAAGATATCCTTGACAAAGAGAACTTTTCAACCTGTTCTCTGTCCTATTATTCCAGGAATCATATCGATCCGCTTACCGGACGTTCTTCTCTGGAATCAATGGAAACTGCATTAAATGTCTGTCACAACTTCGTAGATACATTTTCTAAAGAATTTCATAACATACTACTGTATGGAGATACCGGTGTCGGAAAGACTTTTCTTTCTCACTGCATCGCAAAAGAATTAATGGATTCCGCTTATTCCGTTATTTACTTTACAGCAGCCGGACTTTTTGATATCCTTGCAGAGAATACATTTGGTAAAAGACAGGACAAGGATTCTGATGTATTTGAACACATCTATGACTGTGACTTGCTGATCATTGATGATCTGGGTACAGAACTGCCGAATTCATTTACTGTATCCCAGTTGTTCATTTGTCTGAATGAACGCATATTAAGGCAGAAATCAACCATAATATCTACCAACCTTGCATTGGAGGATATAAAATCAATCTACTCGGAACGGACATTCTCACGAATCAGCAGTAATTATACAATTCTGCGTATTACCGGTGACGATATCCGTATCCAAAAAAAATTATTAAACCTGGGAGGTACTAATGATGTTACGCCGTAACGATCGTAATCTTGAGAATATACCGGTAGGAGCACTTGGACTGATCGCTCTTGACGGTTGTACAGAGATGGGAGCAAAAGTAAATGATTATCTCGTAAAATGGAGAAAGGAAGATGGACATATTCATAAGAACGATGTCGCTTTCATAGGCTATGAGAAAGACACTTACTTAATCGATGCAAAAGTTCCACGTTTTGGTTCAGGTGAAGCAAAAGGTATTATTAATGAATCCGTTCGTGGTAAAGATCTTTATCTTATGGTCGATGTATGTAACTACAACCTGACATATTCCCTGACAGGAAATATTAACCATATGTCCCCTGACGATCATTATCAGAACTTGAAACGTATTATTGCAGCAGTAGGTGGAAAAGGACGTCGTATTAACGTCATTATGCCATTCTTATATGAAAGCCGTCAGCACAAGAGAAGCAGTCGTGAATCTCTGGACTGCGCACTCGCTCTTCAGGAGCTTGTCCGTATGGGTGTTGACAATATCATCACATTTGATGCTCACGATCCTCGTGTACAGAATGCGATTCCATTAAACGGATTCGAAACAATCCGTCCGACATACCAGTTCGTCAAAGGTCTTCTCCGTACCTTCAAAGACCTTCAGATCGACAGCGATCACATGATGGCAATCAGCCCGGATGAAGGTGCTACAGGACGTGCAATTTATCTTGCCAACGTACTGAACCTTGATATGGGTATGTTCTACAAACGCCGTGACTTCTCACGTGTGGTAGACGGCCGTAACCCGATCGTTGCTCATGAGTTCCTTGGATCTTCCGTAGAAGGAAAAGATGTGATCATCCTTGATGACATGATTTCTTCCGGTGACAGTATGTTAGACGTTGCCCGCCAGTTAAAACAGCGCAAAGCAAAACGTATCTTCTGCGCTGCTACATTCGGTCTGTTCACAAACGGTCTGGAGAAATTCGACCAGGCATATGAAGAAGGTATCTTAGACGCTGTTCTGACTACCAACCTGATCTACCAGACACCTGAACTTCTGGAACGTCCATATTATATTAACTGTGATATGAGCAAATATATTGCCCTCGTGATCGACACTCTTAACCACGATGGTTCTATCAGCAGTATCCTGAATCCTATCGAAAGAATTCAGAATGTTGTCAATAAGTATAAAAATGGTGAAGAGATTTAATAGTATCTACAGGACCTGCTACGGGCAGCTCCTTACGAATGCACGTGATTAAAAAATGCTGCCGGGAATTTCCCGACAGCATTTTTTTAAAGTTCTATCTTGTGATAAACAAGTCCGGCTTCTTTCATCACCTGTTCTTCTCTCGTCTGACAGGTAAATATGATCACTTGTTTCTTATGTTCTTTCAACCATCTGAGTGTCTGAAGCATTCTCTCCTCATCATAATATGCAAATGCATCATCCAGTATCACCGGCATCTCTTCCTCACATAAAAGCTCTCCCACTGCCATACGGAGTGCCAGATAGACCTGTTCTACCGTTCCACGACTTACCTGTTCAATCTCTACTCTCTTTTCATCTGTCATAAGCGATACATGAAGTTTTTCATCTGTCACAAGCTTTTTATATTTTCCACCTGTGATCTCACAGATGAATGATGACGCTTTCTCATTCAGATCTCTTTTTAGATATCCCCGCATCTCCTCTGACAGCTGTTCCAGATGATCTGCCGCCATCTGGACCGCCTGGCGTTTCATCTCATATTCCCTGGAACGCTCATTAACTTCATCCAGTTCCGCGAGCTGTTCTCCCAGGTTGTCATACTGAATTCTCTTCTCTTTTAATTCCGCTGTAATATGCGATTTCTCCCAGCGTAACCTCTCTATCGGAACTTTCTCCTCTTCCTGCGTGATCTCTTCAAGGATAATCTCTGGCTCTGTTTTTACCTGTTTTTTTCCAACTTTCATCCGATTCCATATATATAAGCCGAACGCAAGGAATAACACAATAGCAATCAGATAATTCCACGGTTTCGAGAACAAGATGACTGCAATCACAATAACCAGTGCAAACACCAGAAGCTCCATTGGATGGATCCTCCATTTTTCCGGACGAATCTCATCCATGACACCTTTTCCATGTTCTTCTTCCCTCTGGCGCTCTTTTTTCTTTTCTTCTTCCTTTTCCAGCCGATACGCAAGTTCTTCTTCTACACGTTCCAGTTCTTCTTCCAGATGATGTACATCACGCCAGACAAAAGATACTTCCTGCTCAAGTTTTTCACGTTTCTGCTGCTTTTGAGCCATTTCCATACGGATCTCATTTTCCAGGATCTTCTTCCTGCCCCTTAACTGTTCCAATGCACCGGCCAGGTCGATTTCTCCGTTTCCCGAGGTGTAATAGTTTGTCGCATAATTTTTCAGCTCTGCCACAATACTTTCCCCCATCTGTGCATTCCTCTGGCTCATGGAAACGGTATTATCGTAACGTTCTGCGTCCATCTCCCCAAGCAGCATCTCAAGATCTCCGTCTTCTACAGACAGTACTTCACCGTCCTCTTCACAGATCAGTTCCGCTTTTTTAGAATATTTATCAAAATTTCTTTCGATACGGAAATGTTTCTCTCCACTTTTGAACTTCAATATACCAGAATAGTAATTAGGATTTTCCCACGGTTCGTATATACTGAAAGTATCATTTTGCGCGGCCCGTCCTCTCCCTCTTTCTATTCCGAAAAGCATTCCCCTGATGAATGTATGGATTGTAGACTTTCCTGATTCGTTTTCCCCGTGAATCAGGTTGATCCCCTCATCCAGATCTATCTGCCGGTCATGGAATTTTCCAAAGTTTTTTAACAATAATTCATTAATCTGCATCTTTCGGTTCTATCCTCTTCTCGTCTCCATCAAAGCTTGCACTCCTTCACAGAGTGCCTGGTACTCCAGACTGTCGGCCGGATAGCCACTCAGGCTTTCAATATATTGTCCGAGAATGTTTCCTTTATTTTCATTTTTTAATTTTTCAAAGTCATATGCAGGCTTTGTGTGGTCTGTAATCTCCACCACATTACCGTATGGATCCATATGATCCAGCTCATACCAGATATCCGGATCTCGATAACCAGTCAGTGTAATCTTATACATGTTCTGCTTTCCCTGCTCTTCGATCATATCTGCAATCTTTTGCCTCAGTACATGGCCGGTCACAGATTTATCCACCTCTACCTCGCAGTGTCTGTATTCTCGCAGTGCATGTGGCACAAAACGGATCTGACAACCATTTCCGGTGATCTTTCCTTCGATATAACCATGAGCTCCTGTATCACCTACATCCGTCGGCTCCAGCGATCCGGCATATGCCATCCGGTTCTCCACCAGCATCTGCGGCTTGTGGATATGTCCAAATGCAGCATAATCATACCCAAGCGTCATGATCTGACTACTCTTGATCGGAATATGTTTCTCATCCCCGCCGTGTGCAAGCAAAATCTCATACTTCTGCCGTCCTTCCGGAACTGCATGATCATATAACGGCTCCAGAATTTCTCTGGAATGATAACTGCATCCATAGACAGCCGTCTGGATCCGGTCAAGTTCCACACAGCTCATTTCCTGCGAGCAGATCATGTGCACATGCGGTGCCCAGGTAAATGTTCGGTAATAAGAGTTTTTCCTGATATGATCATGATTACCGGCGATCATAACAACTTCTGTCTGCTCCAGCATCTCCAGTATGGAATTCATTTCTTTTAATTCTCTTAAAAGTGGCTGCCTGTGGAACAGGTCCCCCGCGATTAGCAACAAATCTGTCTTTTTCTGATTGCAGATTGTTATGATATCACGAAAGCTGTCCCAGAGCTCCTGTTCTCTATTTTGACTGTACGCGTTTCCCGCGTCCGGCTTTGCCCCTAAATGCAAGTCTGCGATGTGTATGAACTTCATCCTCGCTTCCCTCTTTCTGTTCTGTCTTCTCTTTCGATGGCAGTGTTACGACAAACTGTGTCCGGTTGTCATCACTTTTTGCCAGGATTCTTCCTCCGTGCAGCTCCACGATCTGTTTGGCGATCGCAAGTCCCAGACCTGCGCCGCCGGTTCCTGTCGATCTGGAACCATCCACGCGATAGAATTTCTCGAATATCGTCTGAAGCATATCGCCCGGAATCTTATCACCTGCATTGGTAAATGTGATCTCGATGTCACCATCCTTCATTTTCGCTTCGATCCGGATCTCCGTATCTGCATAGCAGTAAGCAATTGCATTTCTTAAGATATTATCGAATACTCTTGCAAGCTTATCCGGATCTCCGTAGATCATCAGATCTTCTTCTACATCCACTTCACAGGTCAGCTTCTTTTCCTGGAGGACTCCGTACAGCTCATCTGCAAGCTGTTCAAGCATCATCGTAAGATCAATCTCTACCGGTTCCAGTTCGATATTCTGAAGATTATATCTTGTAATATCAAAAAATTCATTGATCAGCTCTCCTAATCGGATGGATTTTTCCAATGCGATGTGAGTATATGCTTTTCGTTCTTCTTCCGGCATGTCGGGATGATCTTCGAGCATCGTAAGATACGCCACAATCGAAGTCAGCGGCGTCTTCAGATCATGCGCCAGAAAAAGCACCAGGTCGTTTTTCTTCTTTTCGCCTTCCGATGCCTCCAGCTCCTGCCGTTTTAATGTTGCTTTAATCTCATTCAAACGGATCTCTATTGGTTTTAATTCTGTGATCAGATGAATGGGATCTGTAGATTCCGATATAATATTTTCAATTCCATGATCGATCTGATCCAGATATTTTGTCATCTGAGAAAGCGCAACATAAAAAAACAGCGCAAAAAGGATCAGATAACCAACAATCATGAAAAATGTCTTGTTATCTCCGATCAGCTGCCAGTAAAGATGGACCGCCGTCTTTTCATTTATATTCAGAAATACCAGAACATCTACAAAAGTTCTGGCAAAACTGTCATTATAAATTCCATCGATCACAAATTTAAGCAGTACCCCCCCTACCAGAACGGTAAGCGCTGTGACCAGCACCGTCTGCAAGAGGATACTGAATTTTAATTTCCGATAATTATTCTTCAACCTTATAGCCCACTCCCCACACAGTCTTGATAAAATCAGACTTGCCTGTCGGTGCACTCATCTTCTCGCGGAGATGACGGATATGCACCATCACCGTGTTGTTACTGTTCTTATAATATTTCTCATGCCATACTTTCTCGAACAATTCTTCTGAGCTTATGACCTTTCCCCGGTTCTCACACAGAAGCCAGAGGATGTCGAATTCGATCGGTGTCAGTGTCAGCGGCACTTCATTGTATACACACTCATGAGAAGTCCGGTTCAGAAACAGCCCTCCGAAATCCAGGACATCTCCTTCTTCTTTGGTCCCTTCATTATACTGTGTACACCGGCGAAGCTGTGCTTTCACTCTCGCCACCAGCTCCAGTGGATTGAACGGTTTCGGAATATAATCATCCGCTCCCAGCGTAAGCCCGGTGATCTTATCCATGTATTCCGTCTTCGCCGTCAGCATGATCACCGGAAATGTATATTTCTGCCGGATCTGCTTGAGGATCTGGAATCCGTCAATATCCGGAAGCATAATATCCAGGATCGCAAGATCGATCTTCGTACTGTTAATACAGTCCAGTGCATCCTGGCCGTTGTAAAATTTGAATACTTTGTATTGGTCATTCTGGAGATAAAGCTCTACTACATCAGCGATTTCCTTTTCGTCATCTACTACTAATATATTCATACTGCCCTCCATTCTATATGGGGACGGCGGATTTTTATAAATCCCCCGTCCCCATATACGTTTTATATACGTTTTTCACGTGTTGTTATCCACATGATCCTCTATTACAGTTCACAGTTGTTGACAGTTCTTGGGAATGGAATTACGTCACGGATATTGCCCATTCCTGTCAGATACATGACGCATCTTTCGAATCCAAGTCCGAATCCGGCATGTCTTGTAGAACCATATTTACGAAGATCCATGTAGAACTTGTAGTCTTCTTCTTTCAGTCCCAGTTCATCCATTCTTGCTTTCAGCTTATCGTAGTCATCCTCTCTCTGGCTTCCTCCGATGATCTCACCGATTCCAGGTACCAGACAGTCTACTGCCGCAACGGTCTTGCCATCGTCGTTCAGCTTCATGTAGAATGCTTTGATCTCCTTCGGATAATCTGTTACGAATACCGGACGTTTGAAGACTTCTTCTGTCAGGTATCTTTCGTGCTCTGTCTGAAGGTCTGTTCCCCATGTTACTTTGTATTCAAATTTATCATTGTGTTTCTCAAGAAGTTCTACAGCCTCTGTATATGTCACTCTTGCGAAATCAGAAGATACTACGTTGTGCAGTCTCTCCAGAAGTCCCTTGTCTACGAATGAATTGAAGAAGTTCATCTCTTCTGGTGCATTCTCAAGCACATAGTTGATGACGTATTTTAACATTGCTTCCGCAACGAACATATCGTCATCCAGATCTGCAAATGCCATCTCAGGCTCGATCATCCAGAACTCTGCCGCATGACGTGTTGTGTTAGAGTTCTCTGCACGGAATGTCGGTCCGAATGTATAAATATTGCGGAATGCCTGTGCGTAAGTCTCACCATTTAACTGTCCGCTTACAGTAAGGCTTGTCTCTTTTCCGAAGAAATCTTTGGAATAATCTACGCTTCCGTCTTCATTCTTCGGTACGTTATTCAGATCCATAGTCGTTACCTGGAACATCTCTCCTGCACCCTCACAATCACTTCCTGTGATCAGTGGTGTATGCACATATACAAAACCTCTCTCCTGGAAGAACTTATGAATCGCATATGCTGTCAGGGAACGTACACGGAATACTGCCTGGAATGTATTTGTTCTAGGTCTTAAATGTGCAATTGTTCTCAAATATTCAAAGCTGTGACGCTTCTTCTGAAGTGGGTAATCCGGTGCGGATGCTCCTTCTACTTCTACAGTATCTGCCTGGATCTCGAATGGCTGCTTTGCCTGAGGTGTTGCTACCAGTGTACCTGTAACGATTACTGCTGCACCTACATTTAACTTGGAGATCTCTGCAAAGTTGTCCATCTTGTCGTGATATACAACCTGTAAAGGCTCAAAGAATGTTCCGTCATTTACCACGATGAATCCAAATGCTTTGGATCCGCGGATACTTCTTACCCATCCACCGATGGTTACTTTCTGATCCATGTAAGAATCACTGTTTTTATATAATTCTCTAATTGTTGTCAATTCCATGCCAATTATTCTCCTTTTTAAAAACTCACATATATTCCTATTATACCATATCGGCCAGATTTATGTTATACTATATTTACTGAATTTACTATCTTACTTATCCGAATTTTTCAGTTAATAAGTCAGATGGAAGAAATATCAATCAAAAGTTAGGAGATCATCATATGAAGAACTTACTAGTTGCACAGTCCGGCGGACCAACTTCTGCGATCAACGCAACTCTTGCCGGAGTAATTGAGAACGCTCTTTCCAGCCCATCCGTAGACAAAATCTATGGATCAGTCAATGGAATCCAGGGAGTATTAAATGAGAACCTGATAGATCTTAAAACCAAAATCACAAATGTATCAGAACTGGACCTTCTTTGTCAGACCCCTGCTTCTGCACTTGGCTCCTGCCGTGTGAAATTAAAAGATCCTGCCGTATGCGCAGATGAATACGAGACAATCATCTCTGTTCTGCGCAAATACAGCATCGACTGTTTCATCTACATCGGTGGAAATGATTCCATGGATACAGTAGACAAGCTTTCCAAATATCTGAACGACAAAGGAATCACAGACATTACCGTGGTCGGCGCACCAAAAACCATCGATAATGACCTCTGCGGAACGGACCATTGTCCAGGTTTTGGATCTGCAGCAAAATATATCGGAACCACATTTGCCGAACTGGAACGTGACTGCCACGTATACACAACCAAGGCCGTAACAATCGTAGAAGTGATGGGCCGTGACGCCGGATGGCTGACTGCAGCTTCCTGCCTCGCCCGTGCAAATGGTGCGAAAGGACCTGACTTTATCTATCTCTGCGAAGTACCATTCAGTATTGACACATTCCTGAAAGATGTGAAAGCAAAACTGGAAGAACAGGATGCCGTGATCATCGCTGTCAGCGAAGGTGTGAAGAACAAAGACGGTCGCTACATTTCCGAAGAAGTACAGAGCTCCGCTGTCGATTCCTTCGGCCACAGCTATATCGCCGGTGCCGCAAAGGTTCTGGAAGATGCTGTAAGAAATGAGATCGGATGCAAGGTACGTTCTATCGAGCTGAACCTGATGCAGCGCTGCGCCGCACACCTTGCAAGTGCAACCGACATTCAGGAATCCAGAATGCTCGGAAAGGCTGCCTGCCAGTATGCACTTGAGGGTGCAGGCGGTATGATGGCTGCTGTGATCCGCACTTCTGACAAGCCTTATGCTACGGAATTTAAAGCACTCCCGGTATGTGATATTGCGAATGCAATCAAGAGTGTGCCTGCAGATTATATTAATAATGCGGGAAATGATGTAACGGAAAAGATGGTGGATTATCTGACACCGTTGATTCAGGGAGAGATGAATACGGTGTATGAGAATGGGATTCCGAAGTATATTTATTTGTATTAAGTTGCTGTTGAATTTAGTATCATGGACCTGGGTAAGCCACGATGATGAATTAAACGGCAAATTCCCACACTTGATTTTTACTCTTCCGCATGCTATACTATCACCCGTCACAAAGCCCACAAAACCAAGGTCGAACAGGGCTGACCGCCGCTTTCCGGCGTTAAATGAAGATCCGCTACGGCGCGTGTGTTCGTGACCTTCCACACGTAAAACAAAACTAAAGGAGAATTGAAAAATGAAAAACAAAAATCTTAGTTTCATGACCCAGGCAGCCATGATCGCTGCGATCTACGTGGTGTTGACTTACATTTTTGCACCATTTTCTTTCGGAGAAGTACAGGTTCGTATCTCCGAGGCACTCACTATTTTACCAATATTTACACCAGCTGCTATTCCGGGACTCTTTGTCGGATGTCTGATCGGTAATATTCTGGGCGGTGCGATCCTTCCGGATATTGTATTTGGCAGTATTGCAACATTGATCGGTGCATTTTTTACATGGAAACTGCGTGAGCAGAAACCAGTTGTCGCAACATTTCCACCAATCATTTCGAATATCATCATCGTTCCGTTCGTACTGCGTTACGGTTATGGTGTAACACTTCCTATTCCGTTTATGATGCTGACAGTCGGAATTGGTGAGGTGATTTCCTGCACCGTTCTTGGTCTGGTCGTGTATGGGGCATTGAAGAAATATAAGAGTACGCTTTTCCGTACAGCCTAAAAAAGTGGCGTGTGAAAAAACAAAAGTTTTTTCACACGCTCTTTTTTATTATTCATTCTGTATTCTCTATTATCCAATATACGTATTACCGCTTCCGGACGTCATCTGATCCATCTCTTCATACTTCACGCTGTGTCTTGTACTGTCATTCAGATCTTCATACACAACATTTGTATCGCTGTATCCCACCAGAATGACGGCATTCTGCGAATCCAGCATTGCAATGACCGGACGGCCCTGGTTGATGATGTACAGAATCTCTTCCGTCGTACATCCTGTCAGGTCGTAAGCCTCGCCGTTATTGACATCTTTTAAGATATCAATCGGTTTTTCCTGATTCTTCAGGCGGTCTTTGATTGTATTTAACACATCATCTTTATCGGTGATCGAATACTGCAGATTGCGGTTACCGCGCTCCCATACATAATTCTGGGATGAATCGACTACCACACCATTGTAATCATTTGCTTTCTTGATCGCGTCTCCGGCCTTTGTATATACGCCCTGTATATCACCATGTCCATAGACATAATATTTCTCCGGTGCGTCTTTATCGGAAAATGTGATTGTCTGTGGTCTTTCGAACAGAATCTGTTTTGGCTTGAGCACTTTTGGTTCTTTGTCTGCGATTCCGTCGTTATACGTCAGTCTTACCTGTGTCTGTTTCAGGTCTGTTGCATAAGTTTCCAGTGCAATATTGCTCTTGGTCTTCTGTTCATTATTCGTAATATAATCCGGTGCTGTTGCTGTATAAGTATCTCCGTCTTTCGATGCACGTTCCAGCGTGATCATATCTTCATCGAATGATGCACTCAGAATATAAATGCCGTCTGTCTGATATTTTTTGATCACTTTTCCTTTTTGATTCCGGATCTCCAGTTTGTACATTGGAACGGTTGCCTCTCCGGATACGGTATTTCCTATATCCTCTGTCTTGGCAACTCCATATACAAAATCACTTCTGACAAATCCAAGTGGGCGGATGCATTCTCCTTTTCCGCAGGTTACTTTCTGCTTCTTTCCTGTCTCTACATTCAGGATTGTCACTTTTGTTGCGGTCTCAAGATCTCCGTTTGCCTGATATGCGATCAGACTTCCGTCTTCCGACACAACATACTGCTGTGCATCCAGTCCTTTGACCAGTGCTTTCTTCTCGGCATCTTCGACGCTATACTGATAAAGGGTGCCGTCTACCATTGTGTACAGCATATCCGTTTTCGCATCGTAATATGACATCTCTCCGAGTTCACTTTCTGCCTGTGCATATGATTTATTTGTGGAAATAAATACTTTCTCTTCCACTGAATTCTTCTCTATATCATAATAATAGACAGCTACTCCCACTTCTCCTTCGTGCTCGCCGCGGTCCATATAACCGGACACCAGGAAGGTTGTATTGCCTTTGGCATCTACCTTAAGAAGCTTGATCTTATGATCTGACACCATATTTCTCACATCTGTATTCTCCGCATCTGCGAAACCAAATACCAGTGAAATCTCGTCTGAATCTTTGTTATAATTCCAGAGTTCATTTGCCTCTACAAATGATACGATCGTACCATCTTTATTCACCTTATAAGACAGATTTGCAGGCGCGATGCCGAGGATGATTCCTTTCTCATTCAGAACCTTCTGTGTCGCGTCGAAGATCTGTTCCATTGTCCGATCGTAATCCAGAAGATAGGTTTTCTTGGCATCTGCAATATATCTTACGCGGAAAAACTCTTTGACCGCATAGCGGTCTGCCTCATTCTCTTCTCCTTTGCAGCTTACCCGGTATTGCAGCTGTACCGACATACAGGTACTGTTCAGTTCCTTGATGCTCCAGCGTTCTCCCTGTTCTACCTGTGGTTTCAGACTGCCCCATGTGACCTGTTCATAATTCGAATTAATCGTGACGTGCTGAAGTGTGGTGTTGTCCGCATCATCAGTCGGTTCAAGCGCTGCTCCGACGCCTGCATTTTCCACCTTGCCAAGTGCATTTTCATGATAATCGCTGATGTAATTCAGGCATTCTGTAACATGTGCATCTTCATCACTGACGATACGGGTATAGAAATATACCGGATCCGCACCATTTCTGTTCAGGCGGACTTCCAGGATCCGCTCTTCATCCAGTACTTTTTTCCCGCTCAGATCCAGGGTAAATCCTTTTCCCACCTTTTTAATCTTCTTATGTTCCAGCTGGCTTGTACCGTCCATCGTATAGACTTTGTAGCTGGCTCCCGTGAATTTATTCCCATATGCTTCTACGTTTACATCCAGGCTCTGGTTCGCTACCGGTGTGATCGTGTTGTGCATAGAGGATATATCCATGCGTTTTGCATAACCTGTCAGTGTATTGATCTTATATTCTCCATAAGAAAATGATATCTGTGGAAATGTTGCGGCTCCCATATCGGCCGTCATATTGTCATTCCCCTTATTTGTCACGTAGCTGAATATAATGACAGCCACGATAAATACTGCAGTCAGGATTCCTGCATTCTTTAACCTTTTTTTTAAAGTCAATGTCATTTATACTCCCTCTTTATCCTCTTTCTCCGGATGATCTTTCTCTGAATTTGCGAACTCCGTGGCGAACCCGTCCAACAGACGTCCCAGTGTCGGTGATACCCGGAGTGCTGCTTCACATCTCTTGACGGAAGCCTCTATATTATTGTCTTCTTTGGCATGCCGCTTCTTTACTGCACGTATCAGGATATTCTTTGGTGTATGCTCCATATCTATAAATTCCAGTATCTGCGTTTCATACCCCTCACGCTCCAGATACTGTGCTCTTAAGCCATCTGTGATAAGTGCTGCCATACGTTCTTTCAGAAGCCCGTATTTTAATATTGGTTCTAATATCTCATTTTTTATCTGACGGTTCAGTTCATGCTGGCAGCATGGTACCGATAAGATCACTTTCGCATCCCATCCCACGGCTTTTGCCAACGCATAATCGGTTGCGGTATCGCAGGCATGCAGAGTTACCACCATATCTACCTTATTGACACCGGTATAATCTGCAATGTCACCCTCCAGAAATCTCAGCTTTTCATAGCCATATTTTTCACTTAATTCATTACAATGACGAATCACATCTTTCTTCAGATCCAGTCCTATGATTCTTATGTCATATTCTTTCAATTCATGCAGATAATAATACATGGCAAATGTGAGATAAGATTTACCACAGCCAAAATCCAGGATTGTAAGTTCTCTTCCCTTATCAAGCTCCGGCAATATATCCTCGATAAATTCCAGGAACCGGTTGATCTGCCGGAATTTGTCGAATTTTGCATGCACGATCTTTCCATCCTGTGTCATAACACCAAGATCCTGAAGAAATGGTACCGGGACTCCCTCTTCCAGTACATACTTCTTCTTGCGGTCGTGGCTCATATTGATCTGCTTCTTTTCGCCTTTTTTCATCTTGCTTTTTATTGTTACTTTTCCCTTTTTGCTTACAAGAATTGTATAAGCTGCTCTTTGTGTCTCCATCTGCATCTGGCGCATATTTTCCATATACTTAAGAAGTATTTCACAAGCTTTTTTCTCCTCCACATTCTCGTGAAATGCCTGATTGTTCCGGAACGATTCAAACTGGAAGTAAAGTACCTCTTTTTTCAGTACAGGTCTTACCTTTACCTTCTGCACATCGTCTTTCTTCTTCGGATTACTCAGCGTTGCTGATATAAATTCTATATTTAAATTTTCCTGTAATAATTTGCTTAATTCATTCATAATATTATATTCTACTGTTTTTTAGACAGGAGCGCAAGTAGCGTAAATGGCAATTTTATTAATGGTTCCGGAGGATTTGCGAAAAAGGGACAACGGTAAATACAGTTTGAGCCGGAAGATTTTAAAAAATCCTCCGGCCCAGACTATGAAATCGGAAATTTTATCGTTACTTTAAACAAATCTCCATCCAGATACAATTCAAATGTCCCGCCCTGCATTTCTGTCAGCGACTGTGCGATAGACAGTCCAAGTCCGCTGCCTTCCGTACTTCTTGATACATCTCCGCGTATGAAACGTTCCGTCAGTTCGTCAGCTGAGATATTTAGCGGCTGCTCGGATACATTCTTAAGGCTGAAATATGCCATACCATCTTTCTTTTCAAGATCAGCATAGACTCTTGTTCCTTGCATTGCGTATTTTGCCGCATTGTTGTATATATTAGACAGCACTCTCCACAACCGTCTTCCGTCTGCGCGGATTACAACCTCCTCATTCGGAAGGTTCATCACTTCCTCCAGATCACGCGCCTTGAATTTTTCTTCAAACTCTCCGCTCGTCTGCTGGATCATTTCTACCAGATTCAGATTCATGAACTCCAGTGTGATATTGCCGGAGCTTACTTTTGAAGCTTCCACCACATCTTCCGTCAGTGTCTTAAGCCGCTGTGATTTCTGTTCCAGCACTTCAATGTAGCGTTGGATCTTCGGATCCTTAAGGTCCTCCTGCTTTAACAATTCCACATAATTAATGATAGATGTAAGCGGCGTCTTAATATCATGCGATACATTCGTGATAAGATCTGTCTTCAGGCGTTCACTTTTCATGCTCTTTGCGAGCGCCGCTTCCAGACCTTCGCCGATGGAATTCACCTTTTCTGCAATTTCTTTATGCTCTGCCAGCAATCCATTTACCGGGATCTGATAATCCACTTCCCCGCCGGCGATCTTCTCGATCCCGGTCTTGATTTTTCCGGTTCCTTTCGCTTTTTGTACCATCCAGATAAATGCTGCAACATCTATGATCAACAGAATGACCGCCCATAACCGGTTGCTGATCCAGATATTACTTCCCGCTGATCCAAATACGTACGTAAGCCAGTGGATCATGAAGAAGATTGCAAATCCCATAATAGATTTCCACAGATGACGGATATTCTGGAACATTTCTTTTACGAAGATCAAAAGCCATCTGAGCACACTGTTCTTCCATACCGTTCCCGCCTTGATTCTTCTCACCAGACTCAAATATCCGAAAAGAAACATTGCGCAGGTATACAATGCCTCCACACTTCCAACCACTATTCCCGGCAGATACGACTCCACATTCTCCATATAGATCGTCTCTCCACTTGCATTCTGCCATGTAAATGCCCCGGCCTTTACTCCTACCAGCGCAACCACCGCCCAGAGTAACAGCACACTTGCAGCTGCCAGTTCTGTCTTAATGTGATCAAATTTCATAAGATACACTTCTTCGTCTTCTTTAACTTTTCCGGCTCCGATTGTAAGAAATACAAGAATGACAAGATATGCCGCTACAGCCGCCATTCCCAGTATTCCGGCCACTTTGGCTCCGGCCCCGTACCTTGTAAAGATCTCATCCTGTTCATAAAAATTATCTTTTACAGGATAATCCGTATCTACAACAGAGACATATATATAATCTGACGCATCGACATAACCGGCCACTATCTCCTGCCACTTCTGTGCCATCGAATCCCCTTTACCGGCTTTTTCAATATTGCTTTCATAATCTGCAAGCTTTGGTCTTACGATTACATATTTTCCTGATTTTTTCATTTTTTTCAGGTTCTCTTTGTAATTGTCAAAGTTCTGATATTTTTTCTTATTCGTAATGACCGTCTTGTTGTCCAGATTAACATACAGATACGTTATGTTCGTATTGCCTTCCTGATACTGATTCTGAGCTACCGCATAATTATCAACGTCAGAATAGATCGTTTCGGCTGAATTATTTATCATTCTGTACGCTTCATTCAGCTTGCCATTCCATTCTTTTGAATTGTTCACAAGCTGAAGTACCGTCTCTCCATTTACCGTCTTATAATCCCCGACAACTCTTTCACCATCATAATTCCAGCAATTGATATAGGCAATCTTTCCATCGATATCCTGAAGTCCCCGGAATCTGGATTCCCCACTGTTGCTCTCCTGATACTCTCCCTGCTTTAGTTCTGTCAGAATATCATCCGCAGAACTGTCTCCGGTAATTACAAATGACAGCTCTCCGTAATCGATCATCTGTTTAAAATCTTTGTAATGGAAATAATGATAAGTTCCGTCTGAACGTTTACATACGATAATACCGTCCTGTTTATCTAATTTGCTCCTGGCCGCATCATAATCCGTCATCGATTCCGAGATTAATTTTCCCCAGGAATACAGATCTCCCAGACGGAACGACAGGCCTGTTTCATCTTTTCCTGTTATCTCACCGGTATCTTCGTATTTTGCCACATCTACGATCTTATCCGGATCATATTTGCCATCTGTATCATATAAGGTCTGATACCGAATCTCATCCAGTATATTATAATTTGCATTCGTCACGGAATCGGCAAATGCATTGCTTTCTTCATAACTCTTCGCCGCATCCGCAGTGAACAGTTCCTGTGTCAGTATCGGATAACGTGTTACCCACAGTAAACATAATACTCCGATAACGGCCAGTACGTGTGCCCCCACTATCAAAAACAATTTTGCTTTGGGCATTCGGTACCATTTCTTCATATATACCCCTTCCTAAAGCTTTTCTATCTTATATCCGACACCCCAGACCACCTTCAGATACCTTGGTTCCTTTGGATTAATCTCGATCTTCTCTCTGATATGACGAATATGTACAGCTACCGTATTATCTACTCCGATAGCATCTTCATTCCAGATACTTTCGTATATCTGGTCAATAGAAAATACTTTCCCCTGATTTTTTACCAGTAACAATAAAATGTTGTATTCGATCGGTGTCAGTTTCACCGGCTCTCCGTCAACCGTAATTTCTTTCTGATCGTCATCGATCATAAGTCCTCCCACGGTATAAACTGCCTGATTCTCTTTTTCCACTGTACTTCCAAGCTGTGTATATCTGCGAAGCTGTGATTTTACCCTTGCAGTCAGTTCCAGTGGATTAAATGGCTTGGTCATATAATCATCGGCTCCTACATTCAGTCCGAGGATCTTATCGGCATCCTCTGACTTTGCAGACAAAATAATGATCGGCATATTCTGTTTTTCCCGGATTTTTAACGTTGCGCGGATTCCATCCAATCTTGGCATCATCACATCAATGATCAGAAGATCCACTTTATGCTTATCCAAAAGCTTCAATGCTTCCTCACCGTCGTAAGCTTTTAATACTTTATATCCTTCCTGCGACAAATAGATTTCTATCGCCTCTACGATTTCTTTATCATCATCACATACCAGTATGTTGTACATAATTCATCACCTCCCTTATAATATACAAGAATACCAGCCAATTTTTAAGTATTGTTTCTGTAATTTCTTAAGATATTATGAAATTATTCCTTTCCGCCCACTTTATCAGAGATATGCAGAGTGTTAATATTTCGTCAAAAAATAATAAACTATATTTTTCTTAAGCAGATTTTTTATATAATAGATATGGATATCTTTTTAATATTTTTTCATACTGCAAACATTTCTTTTTTAACCGTTACATTTTAAATATTAAAAATTAACTTAGAAAGAAGATGAAAGTATTATGCATGAACCAGAAATAGAATATCTTATCCGGTCTCTTGGCATTGGCGCTACTTATCGGGGATATGCATATTTAATTTATGGGACACGCCTTTGTCTGTCTGATGAAAATTACCTCCTTTTCGTCAGTAAGTATCTTTATCCAGACATTGCACGTCATTATAATACTACCAGCTATAGCGTTGAACGGAATATCCGCACCGTTATAAAGGTCTGTTGGGAGCATGGCAATAAATCCCTCCTCGAAAAGATTGCTTTGCGTCCACTGCATCTTAAGCCGACATCCAGTGAATTTTTTGATATAATAACTGCTCATTTACGAAAAACTGCCATTTCTGCCTCTGATTTTGTTCCTGTTTAGATTCTGTTTTTATATGCTTCATTTTTACTTAAGATTTTTTCGAATTCTTTTATGCTTTTAACATATTTTAGACATATTTTCCATTTATACTAAATGTCAGATAGTTGATGAACAACAACTATCACCCCCCTCATAAAGTAACACACCGAAATCACTCTTCGGTGTACACTTTACTCTCATTCCTTTAGTAATTATAACAACAACAAAAAACTCTCCGTTCCGGAGAGTTTTTTGTCGCGCTTTTTTAATAAAACAGATCACAAGCCACACTGTTTACATATTCTTGTTAAAATACAACGACAAGCAACATCTTAAACTGCTCTTTTCCGTGCACTGCATGCGGATGCTTTGCCGGCATAATAATTGATTCCCCTTCATGTAACTCATATTTTTCGCCATCGATCGTAATCTCACCTACTCCGTCAAGACAGGTTACAAATGCATCCCCGCCTGATTCATGTGTACTGATCTCTTCTCCTTTGTCAAAAGAGAATAATGTAACACTTAATGCATCGTTCTGCGCCAGTGTTTTGCTGACTACCTGTCCTTCCTGGTAAGCTACCTGATCTTTTAATACTAATACTTCTGCTTTACTGATATTTTTGATCATACTCATATCTATTAGTCCTTTCTTTTATCCTATTTGTTATTGTATTCCTCAATAACATTTTTCCCTTGTCTCTTACTATAATACTTTTTTCGTTCTAAAATGTGGTTTTAACAACAAATATCACATTTTTATAAAATGAACATACTTTGTACACATTTTTTGATTATAATAGAAAAAGATAGTTGGATAACAACTATCGCCCCCCTCATAAAGTAAAGGCCACCAGAAGGTCACTTCTGGCGGTCCATTTTACCGGTAATTTCTGCGGATGCTTTTATGGCTCCGCTTTTTTTAATTGTTCATACCAGGCAGTCGTCTGGTCTTTATCCTTATTATTCATGAATACCGTATATTTCTTTGTCTTAATCTGTATGACTTCTGATTGTTCCAGCCACACATACATCCGGCATTTTCCCGATTCTGCTCCGTCAAATTTTCCAAGCAACTGTTTTTCATCAGCCGAACCATTGGTTTTACTAAAATGTTCCTTCGGAAGCCCATTTTTTAATAATTTTACGGATTTTATATCCTCTTTTTCTCCGTATTGGTGTAACCGGATGTGATCTTAAAACTGCTGCCATCTGCCGGACGGTTGGAAGAAGTTCGCCTTCTTCAAATTCTCCTTTTCCAATACCCTTTACGATCTGGTTGCGGAGCTGGAGGTAAATTGGAATTTCAGATTTCATATCTTGCATACTTTGGTATAAAAAATCCGCACAGACACTGAAAATCTTAACATTTCCTCAATTTGTGCGGATTTTTCTTCCACATTTTATTCATTTAACAGTTTTATCTGCGATTTTTTTCCTCGATCCACGCCAGGATATCCTGATACACATTCTGACGGTCTACTTCATTCAATATCTCATGACGGTCGCCCTTATACAGATGGATCGACACATCTTTTATCCCGGCATCTTTATATTTCTCATAGACTCTGATCACATTCTTTCCGAAAGCCCCTACCGGGTCATCGGATCCTGCCGTAAAGAGCACCGGAAGCGTCTTCGGAATCCGTTTCATACTTCCTTTCCGTACCAGAACCTTCATACCGGCAAACATCTGATAATAGGCTCCCAGTGTAAATGTATAGGAACACAGCGGATCCCGCACATATTCATCCCTTTTCTTCTTGTCGGATGTGATCCATTCCTTCGATGTCTCACCAGGTTCAAATTTCTTATTGAAACCTCCAAAGCTCAGATTATCCACAAATGTACTTCTGTATTTCCATCCTTTGAACGCTGCGATGATCCTGCAGATCATCCTTCCCGCACAAAGCGTCAGCATTCCCTGATGACCGGTTCCCATAATGACAACTCCCGCAAGGCCTTCCGCATACATCGTCAGATACTGTCTCAACAGGAATGACCCCATACTGTGCCCCAGCATAAAATACGGCACATCCGGATATTTTTTCCGTGTCATCTCCTGCAGCTGATAAATATCTCCGATCACATACTGATTACCTTTCCGTTCATCAAAATATCCCAGATCAGCTTCTGTCTGTATGGATTTCCCATGTCCCAGATGATCATGTCCGACTACATAATATCCGTGCTCCGACATAAATTCGGCAAATTCATCATAACGGTCAATATACTCCACCATTCCATGACATATCTGTAAGACACCTTTTATATCTCTATCCGGAAGCCATTCGATCGCATGGATCTTTGTCACGGAATCTCTGGATGTATAATAAAATTCATGCTTCATCATCTATCATCCATTCTGACATACTCTTTGTATTCGGCCAACGGTTTGTACGCCGGACGAATGATCTTATCTACATTCTTAAGCTCTTCCAGACGGTGTGCACTCCATCCGACGATACGCGCTGCCGCAAAGATCGGTGTATAAAGTGACGGTGGAAGATCCAACATACTATATACAAGTCCGCTGTAGAAATCGACATTCGCATTTACACCTTTGTATATCTTACGCTTTTCTGCGATGACCTCCGGTGCCATGTGCTCTACCTTTTCATACAGTGCATATTCCTTCTCACAGCCCTTTTCTCTTGCAAGCTGCTTAACGAACTTCTTAAAAATATCGGCTCTCGGGTCAGATACAGAATAGATTGCATGCCCCATTCCGTAGATCAGTCCTTTCCGGTCAAATGCCTTCTTATCCAATAAATCGGTCAGATACCGGCGTACCTCATCATCATCTTCCCAGTCACTGACTTTTTCCATCATATCGTCAAACATCTGGGTTACTTTGACATTTGCTCCCCCGTGCTTTGGTCCTTTTAAGGATGCCATAGCAGCCACGATCGTCGAATACGTATCCGTTCCGGATGATGTTACCACATGCGTTGTAAATGTAGAATTGTTACCGCCGCCGTGATCCATATGAAGGACAAGTGCCATATCCAGGATCTTTGCCTCTAATTTCGTATATTTCTTATTCTCACGCAGCATCATCAGTATATTCTCTGCTGTTGATAATTCTGGTGACGGTGCATAGATGAAGAGATCTTCTCCCATACGGTAATTATATGCATGATAACCATAGATCATCAGCATCGGGAACTGACTGATCAGATTCAGGCACTGACGCAGTACATTTGGAATCGACGTATCGTCTGCATGAGGATCATACGTGTACAGGCTTAAGATCGATCTCGACAGGCTGTTCATCATGTCACGGCTTGGCGCTTTCATGATCACATCACGGACAAATGTCGGCGGCAATGTCCGTCTTTCCACCAGTGTCTCATGAAATGTCTGCAGCTGCGTCTTATCCGGAAGTTCACCGAATAACAGCAGATAGGCGATTTCCTCAAATCCATAGTGCTTATCTTTCAGAAACCCCTGCACCAGATCTTTGATATTGTAGCCGCGATAGTAAAGATTTCCTGCACATGGCACTTCCTCTCCGTTCACGATCTTCTTCGCACATACATCGGAAATGTTCGTAAGTCCCGCAAGGACACCTTTTCCGTTCAGGTCACGGAGTCCCCGTTTGACTTCGTACTTCGTATACAGCTCTTTGTCTATCGCATTATTCTTCTCGCAAAGTTCTGCAAAATGGCTGATTTCCGGTGTTACCTCAAATAGTGTCTGCCCTTCTTTTCTGTCCATCGTCATCATCCTTTCTTATATGGAGATAATAAATCACTCAATCTTGCGAATTCTTCCAGTGTCAGTGTCTCACCTCTCACACTTGCACCCTTTCCAAGTGCATCAATCGCTGCTTCCACTTCTTCTTTTGTAAAATCTAATGTCGCCGCATTCTTCAGACCGTTCGCCAGTGTCTTCCTTCTCTGGTTGAAAGATGCACGGATGATGTTGAACATCAGCTTCTCATCCTGCACCTGTACCGGTTTCTCCTGATGACAGGTCAAGCGTATAACCGCTGATCCTACCTTCGGTCTCGGCATGAAACAATTCGGCGGAACATTTGCCACAATATACGGGTCGGCATAATACTGTACTGCTAATGACAGTGCGCCATAGTCCTTATTACCCGGTCCGGTCTGCATACGGTCCGCAACTTCTTTCTGCACCATGACCGTGATACTCTCCACAGGAACCTCATTTTCAAATAGTCCCATTATGATCGGCGTTGTGATATAGTATGGCAGGTTCGCCACTACTTTGACCGGCTTTCCGTTATTCTCTTCGTCTGCCAGCTTCTTAAGATCCAGCTTCAATACATCTTCATTGATGACACGTACATTGTCATATCCGCTTAATGTATCCTCCAGGATCGGGATCAGATTCTTATCGATCTCAACTGCGATCACCTTTCCTGCCGCCTGTGCCAGATATTGCGTCATCGTACCGATTCCCGGTCCGATCTCCAGTACCATATCATCCTTCGTGATATTTGCCGACTGTATGATCTTATCTAATACATGCGTATCGATCAGGAAATTCTGACCGAACTTTTTCTGAAATGAAAAATTATATTTCTGCAGAACTTCTATCGTGTTCTGCGGATTACCTAACGTTGGTTCTTTCATGATTCCTCCCACGTATGAACTTATTTCCTAACTTTCCACTACAATTCAGGTCTTTTCAGACATACTCTGGTGTGTAAACTGTAGCGATTATTCTTCATTATACAATAATTTTACGGGGATTAATAGCAATAAAAAATGAAATATGTATAAATATATAAATGGAAACACACACAATTTTAGTTTCCATACCAAAGGAACTCATATCCACTTAATCTTATATCTTTCAATTCTGTCTTTTCACCCGTCAACAGATTACGGTACATCCCTTTTTCCTGCATCCATGCTGTCTTCTCCTGATTGCTGAAGTTGAATATTCCAAAGAATCTTCTCCTTTTATGTTCCCGCAATACACACAGGATACTGTCGTCATGCACATCATATGTATACACATCTGCATCTTTATCAAATGTTATCTCCTGTCTGCGGATCTTTTCCAACCGGTCAAGTGTCTGGAATATGTTTCCCTGAACCGTTGTGACATCTTCCTTATCCTCAGCGAGTTCCCACGGTAACTTTCCCCGGTGGATATATCTTGAATCAGCACATTTTTCCGGATCGTTCTTATAACTATAATCGTTCACCTGTCCCAGGTCGTTGCCATAGTCGTCACATTATAAAGCATATGACATTCCGGCTTTTCAACCGTTCCAAAATACGGCACAACTTTTTCGGGTTCCATTACAACCTCTCCCAGAAGCAAAACACCCGGGCATACAATTTCTGCTATCATGCGCATCATACGGACAATTGTATGCACCTGTTTCAGATTTCTACATGTAGTTCCAAGTTCTTTCCAGATATACGGCACCGCATCGATTCGTACAATATCTATCCCCTGATTTGTCAGATACAGAAAGTTATATATCATCTCATTAAATACTCTCGGATTACGATAATTCAGATCCCACTGATACGGATAAAATGTTGTCATCACATAATGACCGGTTTCCGGAAGATACTGTCATTTTTCTTTTCTCTTTTTTCCATTTTCTTTTGTTCCTTCCTCTAAAGAATCTTCCTATGTATTATTTTCCTGTAAAAAATGCAGAAGAAACTGCTTGTCAGCAGCTTCTCCTGCATTTACAGGTTCTTGTATTCTATTCTTCTCCCACCAGATGCATCTGGTACGCCTTGAATTCTCCCATCTCTACAGGCATCGGGATTCCTGCTTCCATAAGTGCTGCGCCATTATAAGTCTTTCCTGTTTCCGTATCACGATAAACCGCACTGCATTTCAATCCCTGAAGGTTTACATAATTCACAGTCATATTTCCATGAATCTCCTGCATCACTACATTCAGCAGTACTTCTTTCTGATCTTCTGATACGAATGCCCATGCTGCATATTCTTCCTTCGACGGATCAGACAAACGGTAATAAAGTCCCGTCTGGATCAGCGGTGCGAACTTCCGGTATTCTTCTACCTGTGACCGGATCTCTTCTTTTTCTTCTTCAGAAAGTTTTCCGAGATTCAGTTCATATCCAAATGTTCCAGCCATTGCCACTACTCCTCTGGTATGCAGAGATGTAATTCTTCCTGTCTGATGATTCGGTACTGCCGATACATGTGAACCTACAGCGGATATCGGATAGCCAAACGATGTACCATACTGGATCTGTAATCTGTCCAATGCATCTGTATTATCACTGCACCAGATCTGTGGCGTATAATACATCATTCCGGCGTCAAATCTTCCGCCGCCGCCACTGCATCCTTCGATCAGCAGATCTGGATATCTGGTTACGATTCTTTCCAGAAAGTCATACAGACCAATAACATAATCATACATAACCCTGCCCTGATCTTTCGTTCCCCTCGAAAATACATCCATCAGACTACGGTTCATATCCCATTTCACATACTCAATATTTCCCTGGTCCAATACTTTGCAGATCTGATCAAATATATGGTCTACAACTTCCTTTCTGGAGAAATCCAACACCAGTTGGTTTCTTGCATGAACCGGATTTCTTCCCGGGATCGTAAGTGCCCAATCCGGATGTTCTCTGTACAGATCACTGTCTTCTGATATCATCTCCGGCTCTATCCAGATTCCGAATTTTACCCCAAGATCATTGATCTTCTGTATCAGACTTCCCAGTGTTCCGCCAAGCTTCTTCTCATTAACAAACCAGTCACCAAGACCGCTGTTATCATCATCACGTTTTCCAAACCATCCGTCATCCAGCACCAGCATATCAATGCCTACATTCTTTGCTTCTTTTGCCAGTTCATATAAGGTATCGCCGTCAAAATCAAAGTACGCTGCTTCCCAGCTGTTCACCAGGATCGGACGGATACTTTCTTTATACTTTCCTCTGCAGATATGCTGTCTGATACAGCGGTGCAGATTCTGCGAAAGCTGGTTCATTCCACTTCCCGAGAATGACAGGAGCACTTCCGGTGTATAAAACACCGATCCTGTTTCAAGCGGATAAGAAAACATCTCATCCTGCAGGCCAAGAAGTGCACGTGTCTGACCGAACTGGTCTTTCAATGCCTCTCCCTTAAAATTCCCACTATACACAAATGACATTGCATAGCAGTTTCCGCAGCTGTCTGTTGTATGTTCATCTGCAAGGATCATCATCGGATTATACTGATGGCTTGAAGTTCCTCTTACACTTCCGATCACATGGCTTCCATGCGTAACTGGTTCTCTCTGCATCCTTCTTTCCATCGCATGTCTTCCGTAAAATGTCAGAAGATCATATTTACCATAAAGAAAATCAAGACACGCAGACTGTGCTTTCTGGATAAAAATCTTTCCATCACCATGATAAGCAATCTTTGCACTTCTGGTGATCACATCATAGTCCGGAAGTACACCATACAGAAGTGTTACTTCTACTCCTGTAACCACATCTTCCATTGTAATCTCAAGTGTCTGACTTTCTGTCTCTTCCGCATAGACTGCCGGAAGTCCCGGAATCTTATATTTCCCATTAGAAATCTGATGTGAACGGTATCGAAGATCACACGCTGTACTTCCGTCTGCATTTTCAATTATCAGAGCCACACTTCTGTAATCCCCGGTTCCGTAACACGGATACTCCTGAGGGAGTGCATCCATCGAATAGGTTCTGTCACTTCCGGCATCATACGGATTGCCTGAAAATCCTCTGTCATAATATGTCAGAAGATAATCCATACAGCTTCCATCTGTCTTCTTTCCATAATACAGATGAAGAAGGAATCCAAAACGGTCTACCTGCATCTGATATGTTGTATTTTTTGTCTGTATTGTAAATGTCCTGTCTGCTTCACAGTAAACAATTCCCATTTCTTTGTCTCCTTTTTATGTCTCAAGTTCTATTTGCATTCCGATTATTTTACGGCTCCATTCACCACGCCATTCAGAATATGTTTCTGACAGATCAGATAAAAGATCAGGATTGGCAGAAGTGCCAGCAGGTACGAAGCAAATGCCAGATTGTAGTTCGTTCCAAACTGTGTCTGAAAATTAAGCTGTGCAAGCGGCAATGTATTCTTTCCGGTTCCTGACATGATAACCAACGGTGTCATTACATCATTCCATGTTCCGAGTGCTGTCAGAACCGCTACTGTCGCATGCATTGGTTTCATAATTGGAAAGATAATTTTCCAATAAGTTGTCCATGTACTTGCTCCGTCCACACATGCTGCTTCTTCCAGTGCCATCGGAATATTCGTCAGATATCCGGAATACAAAAGCACATTCATCGGCATATAAAAGACCAGATATAAGATAATAACTCCGGCTCTGTTCGCAAGTCCCATCTGCGCCGTCTGTTTTACCACCGGCATCATCAGGATTGCAAATGGTACGAACATACCGCTGACAACGTAAAAATAAATGAATTTATAAAATTTGCTATGTGCCTTATTTCGTGCAATTGCATATCCAAGCAGTGAGTGGATCAGAATGGCAAACACTACCGTCACGATCGTGATCAGCAGGCTGTTTCCCAGTGAATTCCAGAAATCCGTTACTTTCATTGCCTCTGCAAAATTACTCAGGCTGAAATGCTTTGGAAGCGATAATATTCCCGCAATATCATTTGTCATCTCCGAAGGCTTCTTCAGTGCAATGACAACGGTCATATATAACGGAAATATGACAGTGATCACCCCTGCGATCAAAAGAATCATTACAGGCCAGTTTATTCTTTCTTTCCCAACTTTTTTCATTACAACTGTTCCTCCTTCTTACCGGTGATGGTCATCTGTGCTACCGAGATCACTACGATCACAATAAAGAAAATGACTGCATTCGCACTCTGGAATCCGAACTGACCGCCGCTCATTCCGTTATTATAGATCAGGTATGAAATAGATTCTGTACTCTGGGCAGGACCACCTTTGGTCAATGCCATGATCTGGTCGAATACCATCAGGAAGTTTTTTACACTCAGAACCATATTAATAGAGAAAAATGGAATGATAAGTGGAAATGTCAGGTTCTTGAATTTCTTCCATCCTGTGGCACCGTCAATGGCTCCTGCTTCATACACATCCTCCGGAACCGTCTGAAGTCCCGAAATATAAATGATTGTATTCATTGCGATCGACTGCCATGCACACACGATCACGATTGCAATCCATGCAAGCTTTGTATTCGAAAGCATACTGGAGCTAAATGTCTTACTTCCGATCATTTTTCCAAACGCCGGAAGAATATAAGTAAAGAAGTAGTTGAAAATATATCCTACCACCAGTGCTCCCAGTACATTCGGGATAAAATATGCACCCCTTAGTGCACTTTTGAACTTAATCTTACTGTTCAATCCGAGTGCCATCAAAAGACTCAGTACATTTGTCAGGATTGTCGCCGCAATTGCCAGTTTAAATGTAAAGATATAGGAGCCTCCGACTCTGGAATCCGTAAACAGATCCTTATAATTCCGAAGTCCTACCCAGTCATAACTTCCATAACCTTTAAAGTTGGTAAAACTATAGATCACTCCTTTGATCAGCGGCAGCGTATTGAAGCAGAAAAATAATGCAACAATCGGAATCGTGATCAGAAGAAATGTCCGCTTTCTATCATTTAATTTATTCTTTTTCATCATACTAACTCCTTGAATTTCCGTATTACCAGTAACTTTTTTCTCTTAGTTATTATGAGATTTCTCGTAATCCTCAACTTTACGGATAATATCACGATTGTATCTTACCCAGTCTGTATCGAATTTTTTAAGAAATGCTTTTGGATCTTTTTTCATCAGAAATGTCTGGATCTGTGCGTCTACCGCCATTTCCGATGGATAATAATGATCCTGGAAATCAGACATCTTTCCTTCTTTTATGTATTTTTTCATTCCATCAAGTGTTGATGCCAGTTCAAAATCTCCTTCTTTACAAGGGACTGCTTTCTGATCGTCCAGATACGCCTGTACGTTTTCATCTTTCAATAGAAAATCTAGCACTTCATATGCTGCCTCTTTGTTCTTGCAGTCTTTCATGACGCAGAACTGAAGATCTATTCCTGAGTTCAACTGATTTTCTTCCGTGTTATTACTTGCCGGCATTACAAATGAATCAATCTCCATATCCGGATTCACCGTCTGGATCTGTGGAATTGCGTAACTTCCGATTGTATACATTGCAGATTCACCTTTTGCAAATGCTGTACATGCTCCGTTGTAATCATATGCAAACGGGTCATCCGGTCCATACGGAAGTAGTTCCAGCATACGTTCCGCTACTTCTTTATATTCCTTCGAAAATGTTGTCTTTCCGCGGTTCACCTGTGCACACACATCGGCAGGAGCGAGATCTACCGCAACCGCATTCCACGGTGCAAGACAAGTCCATGTATCTTTAAATCCAAAATAAAATGGCTGGATTCCTGCATTCTGTATCTCCTGACACAGGCTCATGAGTTCATCCCATGTAGTTGGTATTTTCCATCCATGTTCTTCGAACATTTCCTTGTTGTAAAGAATTCCTGCTGCATTTGCAACGTATGGTACCGCATAAGTTCCTTTTTCCGGAACAAATTCCAGATTTTTATCAATTTCTTTATATGCCTCTTTAATATCTTCCAGACCCTTATAGTCGGAAATATCCATCAACATGTCAGAATCGATAAAGTTTGAATAGTTCACGTCTCCTCCGATTCCAATAATATCCGGATTATCCTCCCGGATAAATCTCGTCTTCAAAACAGTCATTGCATCATTCGGAGATTCAATTGTAAGATGAATATCATCATGTGTACGGTTGAATTCTTCTTCTATTTTCTCAAATGTTTTTACTGCTTCCGGCTTATACTGCACAAGTTCTATTTCTGTCTTTCCTGTCTTCTCCTTCTGCCCGCATCCCTGCAGCGTCATAGCCCCAGCCATCGTAAGAACCAGTCCGGCACTTACCAGTTTCCTGTACTTCCTATGCATGTTTTTCAAACTCCTTTTGTTCCGTTCCTTCCTGATTTTGAACCTTTCCCGGGATATTTTCTTGTTTTCATCGTCAGGTTTTTGCTTTTCATCTATTACAAATGAATTGTAACATATCATAATGCGTCTATAAATATCTTGATTTTATATGTTTTATAGTAAAATGCAACTTTTCCCGTTATATATTGAAGTCATCTAGCATTTTGGTATATACTGATGAAAAAGGAGGTGTCGTATGAGTGACATTTTATTTTCTGTTTTTCCAAATGAGAATTTTGTAGATATCGGTTTGTATCAGTACGGCTGGGAACAGTGTGAACCTTCACATTCTTTCGGACCTGCTGCCAGAAATCATTATGTCTTTCATTATGTAATATCCGGCACCGGTACCTTAATGGCCAATGATTCTTCTGATAACACGATAAAATATCAAGTAAAAAGCGGACAGGGTTTTATGTTATTTCCTAATCAGATCAATACTTATATTGCAGATCAGGATCTGCCATGGGAATATACCTGGGTTGAATTTGACGGACTCCGCGCTAAAGAGATTGTTTCTACCGCCGGACTCAGTCCCGATCATCCGGTCTATCACGCCGGTTCAAAAGACCTTCGCAATGAAATGATGAACGAAATGCTATATATTGCCCGGCATCCGGGTTCTTCTTCCGAGTCGCCATTTCATATGATCGGCCATTTATATCTGTTTTTAGATTATTTCATGCGTTCCGCTGCTACCGTGCGCATGAATCAGAGTGGAAAGATCAGGGATTTTTACATAAAAGAAGCTTTATCTTATATTGAACAGAATTTCCAGAACAATATTACGATTGAAGATATTGCAGCCTTTTGCGGTCTGAACCGGAGTTATTTTGGGAAAATATTTCACGATACCATCGGAAAATCGCCACAGGAATTTCTGATCAGTTACCGTATGACAAAAGCTGCCGAACTTTTGAAGTTAACATCTCTGTCTATTGCTGATATCGGGAATGCTGTAGGATATCCAAATCAGTTACATTTTTCCAGAGCATTTAAGAATGTTTATGGGACTTCGCCAAGAAGCTGGCGGAATACTAATAAGTTGGAACCCGATTAATCTCTTGTATACTATAGTATGACAAAAGGACGTATGAAAAAACTTTCGTTTTTTCATACTTCCTTCTTGTTTTCATATTCACACTATCCACAAATCTTATCGATCCATGCGAATAACTCTTCCAGATCATAATCTCCGGCATGCGGCATGCCCCATGGATACTGAAGTTCTACGTCTACTCCATGATTCTCAAGGCTGGCCGTCAGCATTGCTGAGATTGCCAGTGATGTATCTCTGTCGACTGCTCCGTGACGGATGCGGAAATGTTCTGCTTTTACTGCTTTGTCATCTGCGATATAATTCATCGGATTCATCATCTTGATCTGCTGTCCGTCGGCAAGTTCTCCATTCACTGCACTGTGTTCTTTACTGAAGGCAGTGAAGTGACGATATTTTGTATCCGGCGTTCCGAACAGCTCATTTTCCGGCGTTCCCATAGATACGTTATCAAATGCCGGTGTCGCTTTCATACGTGTACGGAATCTGATGTATTTGTCAAAATCCACTTTTGTTACGGTACCTTTTTCGATCGTCATCCAGTCTAGTCCTGACAGATCGGTGCCTTTTTCATACTCTTTCTGTACACATTTCTTCACATAAGAAAGAACATATTCTTTGAAGCTTCCGTCTCCGTTCGCATCCAGTTCCAGTGCATTTCCCTCCGTGTCTTTCAGACCAAGTCCATTCACATAAGCCGGGAATAATGACTTTAATTCTTCTGCCATCTTCTGCTGTGCTTCGGTCATCGTTCCTTCATCCACGATGAATGTCGCATCCGTCTCCCCTTCCTGCGGAGGAATCTCGATCTTCTTGGAATAATCATTTAATCCGCAGAATTCCCACTCATATGCCATGTCGGCATGATCCAGATTGGTGATCGGACAATAGCAGGATGCTGCATAGATCGCATCGCTTTCTTCTGCTGCTCCAAGCTCTTTTAAATATGGCTCATAGTCCGGATGATCACCTGTGCTTCCAAGAAGAGAAGACATTGCCCCGCCTGCACTGGTTCCGTTGGAAATGATCTTATTCACATCTCCCGGAATGGTCTCTGCATTATGGCGCAGGAAGCGGATTGCTGCTTTCAGGTCACAAAGTGCTGCCGGTGCACAGCCTAAGAACTTTCCGTCTGCATCTTCCATCTCTCTTCCACGCGCTCCCGCAGATACTACAACATATCCATGAAGCAGCGCGAAAAATGTTGCATTTGTCTTCCCATGTATATTCTTTCCCGGTCGTTCCTGTGGTCCCGGCATATATCCGCCGATTGTATTCGGCAGAAAAATCGGTGCATTTTCCAGGTTATATCCATTCACAGATTTTCCTTCGTAGAATACTTCCGGTACAAATATGCTGAGTCTCTCCATCTTGTCATCAACCGGATTAGTTACATATGGAATATCCTCATATGCCCGGTAAGTAAGTGTCTGTCCCTCCATTGTGACAGTTTCTACTGTATATTTTTCTTGATCGAATACTAATTTACACATTGTCCTTCTCTCCTGCCAGTTTGATTTGTTCAAATATTTTTATAGGTATTCTTTTATGATTGCTTACGCTTTGTGTCTCTGCTCCAGATCTTTCTTGATCTGTCCTTCATATTTATCGATGTTCAGGAACAGACTGACTACCAGAAGCAGTGCTGCAAGGATTACGCCAAACCATACATATGCAAAGATGATGGCTGAGTTAGCAGATGCTGTCTGTACTTTTGCAGTTCCCACATATCCACCGGCTGCGATGATCCAGCTTGCGATAGCTGCTCCAAGTCCTAATCCTACTTTCTGTCCAAAGCTTACACAGCTGTTTACAAGTCCCTCAGAACGCACATTGAATTTCCACTCACCATAGTCAACAACCTGAGCCGATAATGCGAATCCACAAGCGAAGATTGCTCCATTTCCAAATCCTCTTACGACTGTTCCGACGATAGCTAATGTTCCGCTGTAAGGATTAATTGCCACGATCAGGAAACCCGCCAGCATCAGGATCGAACTGAGAATCAATGTCTTCTGATGTCCCATTTTCTTAACGATTGCAGGGACAAAACAGTTTCCGATAATAACCGGAAGTGTCAGTGCCATGGAAAGTGATGTCATCATGTTCATGTCTTTTAAAATATTTCCACAATAATATACGGTCATGGATCCGTTACCTGATGCAATGCTCAGTGTCAGGATAAATAATGCTGCTACAAGATAGAAATATTTGTTCTTTAAAATAGCCGGAACTGCTTCTTTTAACGGAACCGTCTCTACTTTTACTTCTTCCGTCTCTGCATCCATATCCAGATGTTCTCTGACTCCCCAGAAGCAAATCAGAAGCATCAGCGCTGTGAGCAGGCCGTATACGATAGATACACTTCTCCATCCGACTGCTGTTACGAACTTGATCGTAAATCCAGTAACGATAAGCTGTACAACGTTATTGACGATCTGGTTAATGGATGTCATACTCTGACGGTCATTGACGTCTAATGTCACACGTGACAGAAGTGCCGTATGTGAGATCATGTATGCAGTAAATGCAATACAGTTCAAAAATACATATGTAATATATGCATAGATCAGTTTTGCCGAGCTGCTGAGTGATCCCGGCACGTTAAATGTCAGAATCAATCCGATACAGATAACCGGCGCACTGATCAGGATCCACGGTCTTGCTTTTCCCCATTTTGTTCTTGTCTTATCAACGATTCCACCCATCATGACATCGCTGATACCATCCAGAAGTCTTGCAACCAGCATCATCGTTCCAACTGCCGCAGCTGCGATTCCGACTGAATCCGTATAGTAAGCTGTTAAAAATGTTCCCAGGATCTGTGTAATGATATTTCCGCCTCCTGAACCGATACCATAACAGATCTTTTCCTTTACGCTAACTTTCGTATTCATAAAAATTCCCTTTCTCAAAATCTTTGATTATTTTTTCATTTCGAAATGCATGCATCTTGTTGACGGTATTATCTTACCTCTTTTTGCAAATGTCTTCTTTACGATTATTAGCTTTAAAATTACAAAAAATTGCACAGCTCCTCTTTTATTTACATAAAAAACAAGCCGGAAAATACAATTTCCCGGCAATGTTTCTATTATCTTGTTTCATGTTCTTTCTTTTGCATATGCATCTTCCGGTACTGATACGGCGTATCTCCATACACCCGTTTGAACGCATTGATCAGTCCTCTGGCATCCGCAAATCCGCAATCCAGCGCAATATCCAGAATTGATCGTTCCGTATACACAATCGGATCATATGCCTGTTTCAGACGGTAATGCATGACATATTCCTTAAATGTCATGCCCGTATTCTTTTTGAAAAATCTGGAAAAATATTCTTTGGTAAAATAGAATCTTTCTGCCACCTCATACTGCGTGATCTCTTCTGTATAATGTACCTCCACGTACTGCATAATTCCTCTTAAACGCTCCAGATTCTTCTGATTATTGATTGGAAATACCGTTTCCCTTACCACCAGATCATCCCGGCATAAAAGATACATCAGCTCATACAACATAGACATAAGTCTTAGATTTTCATACGGTTCATGCTCTTTTTCTTTCCCGGCATAGTAAGAAAATTCTTTCATCAGCTGTTCGATTTTCTCCATATCCGAATCTGCCTCCGGCAGGAAATACATCTGTTCCAGGTTCGGAACCAGCTTTTTTACAAAGTCTACATTTACCAGAAGTACTACTGCAATTACTTCTGGTATTCCAAGTGTTCCTTCATCGGATATTACTTTATGAATACTCTCTGAATTAGTGACAAATAATTTTCCCGGCGCCGCCCGGTGAACTTTTCCATCGATGTAATGTAATGCATGTCCTTCAAATGTATATACAATCTCTATCTCCTGATGCCAGTGTTCCAGAACGTCTTTGATATCGCCCCGGTCGTCCTGTATGGTCCGGCCTGTGAAGTTCTGGATCTGGAATGGAAGGCTGTGTGTGTATTCTACAATTTCGTAATTATTAAACATATTACCCCTTTTGGGGATGGAGGATTTCTGGAAATCCTCCGTCCCCAATTAAAATTGCCCTGTCCCTTTTACTTGTCCACGATTTCCCCTGCAATTATTCGCATGGCTTCCACAATTTCCGCAATCTGTTCTTTCGTGATCCCGTCCATGTGAATACCTCCGGTACACACCACGGTCGTTTTCTTTCCTGCCGATACTTTCTCAGCAAGATAACGGCATACTTCCTCGTCCTTATGCCCCGTCACGTTCAGTACCGATGCCGTGCTGCTCATCTTGCCGCTACCGTCAAGAGACGGTCTTGGAATCGCAAGGACGGTACAGCCTATATGTGGGCATTCCCCACCGCTTACTAATATGTGGTAATCATCGCCGAGTCTGCGAACTTCCACACAGATCTCAGTAAATGTCAGCTTTTTCTTTATTTCCCAGAAGTTATCGGTCTCCATACTGTGACACTCCCTTCTCTACACAAGTCCGGTCCATCGACGGTATTCTCTCGCCTCTATCCCGAACGGTTCCACCAGCTTTGCCGCAATATGATATGTCATCTCTTCGATATTCTCCGGCTGATGGTAAAATGTCATCATCGGCGGAATGATCCGGACCCCCGGAATCGTCGCAAGTTCGGAAAGGTTACGGAGATGTATCGCACTGAGCGGAGTCTCTCTTGCTGCAAGGACCAGTGTCCGCTGTTCCTTGATCGTCACATCTGCCGCTCGCAAGATCAGATTGTCTGCATAGCCGCTGTGGATACCTGCCACAGTCTTCATACTGCATGGAACGATCAGCATTCCTTCCGTACGGAAGGATCCGCTTGCCGGTCCGGCTCCGATATCTTTTGTATCACATACCTGATCTGCAAGTGCTTCGATTTCTTCTACTGTGTCTTTTGTTTCCTGCTGTAATGTGATTTTCGCACTGTCACTTAAAATCAGAATGGATTCATAGTCTGAATCCTCCCGGATAATCTGCAGACACATTTTCAGAATCGGAAGACCACTCGCACCGGTTGCCGCCACAACTATGCGTTTTCTGTCCTTTTTGTCTTTTCTGCTTTTCGTCAGAAGACATTCCTTATCTTCTCTACTCTCCCTGCACATCTTATTTCACCCAATGCTCCGGATCTACATCCATGAACTGTGCACGCTTGAATCTGTCTTTCTGATCATACGGAACAGTACAGTCGAAGATTGTCTTGCATGCGATTCCGTGATCGCGGATACTGCCGGAGCAGCTCGGATCGTTGGACGGATCCAGCGGATGGCATCTGACTCCTGGAATTGTGATGATATCCGCATCTCCCTGGAATCTTGTATTCATCGCCCACAGTACATCGTTCATATCGAAGCAGTCTACATCTTCATCAACCAGGAATACATGTTTCAGCTCACTGAATGCAGAGAATGCCAGAAGCGCTGCCTGTCTCTGTCTGCCTTCATCACTGGCCGTAAGCTTCTTAAACTGCAGAACGGCCATATATTTTCCGCCGCCCGGTGAAGCGCAATATACGTTCTGAAGTCTTCCAGGCATTGCCTTTTCCACCATTCCATAAATGCTTGCTTCCGTCGGGATCCCGGCCATAGATACATGTTCTTCACTCGGTCCGATACAAGTCTGCATGATCGGGTTCTTTCTGTGTGTTACAGCTGTTACTTTGATCATCCAGCACTGGTCACTTGCCGGTCCTGTGTATCCCGGGAATTCCGGCATTGCGTATCCGGTATGGCTGTTCTGATCTTCCTGTACTCTTACATTCGGAACAACTTCCCCTTCGATCACATACTCCGCATTGGCGATCGCACGTTCATTTACCGTCAGGCATTTGCAAAGTCTGACCGGTTCACCCCTGAGGGCACCTGCAACTGCAAGTTCATCATATCCCATCGGTGTTGTTGGCGGCTCAAAGCAAGAGCCGATCTCAATTGCAGGATCTACTCCGATACTGATCGAGATTGGCAGACGCTGTCCAAGCTCTTCTGCTCTTTCTGCCATTGCTCCGATGTGGCGTGCACCCGGTGTAAAGAAGATCGATAATTCATCTTTCCCCTGGATGCAGAGTCTGTGGATCGTCACATCACTTACTCCGGTATCCGGATGCGATGCATAGCACATTCCAAGCGTAATGTACGGACCCGCATCTACCGGCGTATTCGTCGGTGCCGGTACTAATTTGTATAAGTCAAAATCCGGATCTGTCGCTTTGTGTACAACTTCCTGACAAGGTGCTGCTTCTTCTGTCAGCACCGGCGGGATCGGGTTATCCACGCTGTGATATAATTTCTTTCCGAGATCTTTCGGATCACATTCCAGCAATGCACCGACTCTTGTTCTGCTCGCAAGCACGCCGATCGCAACTCTTGCTCCCGGATGTCCTTTTACATTGTTAAATATCATTGCCGGTCCTTCTTTGGTCGGACGCATAACGGTTCCGCCTGCCCCGACATGACGGTATACACCGGAAAGCTCTGCCATCGGCTCGACTTCCACATCTGTTTCAATCAGCTGTCCCGGCATATCTTCTAACATTTTTAATGCACTTCTAAGATCTGTGACTTTTGCTGCCATAAAATAATCCTCCTGTTTTTTCATTCTTTATTGAAATCATTACTCATACTCTTTATTCCAATTTTAAGGATTTTCAGATGCAAAATCAATTCTACTTATGCTATAATTGATTCCAAAATGGAATGAATTGCAAGAAATTTTCGTACAATATAAGGAGACCTCAGATATGACATTTGATCAGATTCAGTATTTTATTGCCATCGCTGAATGCAATACCTATTTTGACGCCGCAGAAGAACTAAATATCTCGCAGTCTGCACTTTCAAAACAGATCATAAAACTAGAGAAAGAACTTGGCGTCGCCCTGCTCGACCGTTCCCGCCGCAAGGCCTCCCTTACCCCCGCCGGAGAGACCTTTTACCAGGACGCCCTGGCCCTTCGCCGGCAGTATGAGATTATGAACAGACACATGAAGAAGTACCAGATTTTCACGGGAAATAAAAATGAACTCCGTGTCGGAACACTGCCGATCCTGACACAGTACGGACTGACCGCACATTTCCGTCAGTTCACCGAATCCCATCCGGACATTCATCTCATTCTCGATGAAGTCGAAGAAAATGACTTAAAAAAAGGACTGCTATCCAGTCAGTATGACCTTATTATCTGCCGGGAACAGATGATAGCCGATCAGAGCGACATTTCTTCCGTCTATCTTGCGGACGATGAACTGGTCACCGTCCTTCCCGTTGGACATCCGCTTGACGGACCCGTATCACTTTCCGCTCTTGCAGACGAGTCATTCATCCTGATGAACCGCTACACCTCCGTCTATCAGATCTGTCAGGCACTGTTCGCAAATGTGCCGATCCACCCACAGATTCTAAGAACCGGACGTGTCGAATCGATCATCAGCGCCGTTGCCATCGGGGAGGGCGTAAGCCTCCTTCCATACAGTAACTTCAAGCTCTTTCATCATGAGCACGTAAAGACACTGCCGCTTACGCCTCCGGTAAAGCTTCCTGTCGTAATTGCCGGCACGAAAAAACGGATAAATTCCTCTATCTGTCAGGAATTCATCCGTTGTATGACGGAACATTAAGTTTTGTAACCAGATTGCCCAGATCATCAATTTGTTGATTTCACATTTCATAGCGCGCTATGATAATTTTGTATGTTTTTAGCGTATTTTGTCAGCTATAAACGGTACATGTCTCTGGCATTTTTCTCCGTCTGTTCGACTACTTCTTCATACGTAATGCCCTTTAATTCCGCAATCTTCTCTGCCACATAACGGATATAAGCAGAATTATTACGCTTTCCACGGTTTGGTTCCGGCGCCATGTACGGGCAGTCCGTTTCAAGTACGATTGATGTCAGCGGAATATTTTCCACTACTTCCTTCAACTTCTTCGCATTCTTGAACGTTACCACTCCGCCAACGCCGATGTAAAATCCCATCTTGATATATTCTTGTGCCATTTCTTTTGAATAAGAATAACAATGGATCACTCCGCTTAGTCCTTTCGCATGCTCCTTCATAATCTCCATGGTATCTGCCGCTGCCTCCCGGCTGTGGATCAGAACCGGAAGATCCAACTCTCTTGCCAGTTCCAGCTGCCGTATGAACCATTTTTTCTGCACTTCTCTCGGCTCATTGTCCCAGTAATAATCCAGACCGATCTCGCCTACCGCAACCACTTTCTCCTCTTTAAACAGCTCTTTCATCTGTGCAAAGGTCTCTTCATTCAGGCTTCCGACCTCATCCGGATGAATCCCGACTGCCGCATATACAAATGGATACTCCTTTGCAAGTGCGATAACCTTTCTGCATGAATTGTATGTTGCACTGACATTTATAATTGTGCCAACGCCCTGCTCTTCCATAGAATTCAGCAATTCTACTCTGTCCTCATTAAACTGCTCATCGTCATAATGTGCATGTGTATCAAATATCATATATCCCTCCGGGGACGGCGGATTTTCAAAAATAATGTCTTAAATCCTCCGTCCCAAATCAAAAATGTCCTGTCCCCAGTATCCCAATATTTATCCCATCTTTTCCACACGTTATCCCAAGGAATTTCATGGTTATCCCACCCTTATCCCAAGGTTTTCCACATACTTATCCACATCATGTGGATAACTTGTGTGACAGATACTGTATATAGATGTCGGATATTGGAGATATATATCAAACAAGGACGGTGATTCCAAAAATCCTCCGTCCTCATTTTCATTCTTTCATATACAAAACTAACTATTATCAACCAGTTTCTTTGTATCTTTCTATACTTACATTAGCAGATCTCTGCACCGGCCGGCATATTTTTCTCCGGTGTCATAAGTGCCAGGTTGCCTTCTGCGTCTTCCGCACACAGTAACATACCTTCAGATAATACTCCGGCGAGTTTTGCAGGTTTTAAGTTCACAAGAACCATAACCTTCTTACCAACCATCTCTTCTGCTGAGTAATGTTTCTTAATTCCGGATACGATCTGTTTTACTTCGCTTCCGATCTTAACCTGTGAGCAGAGAAGTTTCTTAGATTTTTTCACTTCTTCGCAGGCAATGATCTCACCAACCTGGAACTGCATCTTTCCGAAGTCATCGAATGTGATCTCTGGTTTTGCTTCGATGTCGATCACTTCTTCGTCAGCTTCTTCTTTTGCCTCTTTCTTCTCTTCTACATGTGGATGAAGTTCTTCTACTTTCTTCATTACTTCATTGACGTCCAGTCTTGCGAAAAGGATTTCTGGTTTCTCTGTTACTTTTCCATCACCAAGCTGAGCAAGAATCTTCTCAGATGTTTCTGGCATGAAGGATTCCAGAAGTTTTGCTCCTGCTTTGATGCTCTCGATCAGGTTGTAGAGAACTGTCTCCAGACGATCTTTCTTAGCCTCGTCTTTTGCAAGTGCCCATGGCATTGTCTCATCGATGTATTTGTTGCATCGTTTGAACAGTACGAAGATCTCTGTGATTGCATCTGCGACACGCAGTTCATCCATCTTCGCATCGACTCTCTTCGGAGTATCTTCTGTGACAGCCTTAAGATCTGCATCGACAGCCTTTTCTTCTTCTGTCTCGGCAACACCCTTATCTGTTACAACACCGCCGAAGTATTTATTTGTCATGGAAATAGTTCTGTTTACCAGGTTTCCAAGTGTATTTGCAAGGTCAGAGTTCATACGCTCTACCATCAGCTCCCATGAGATTACACCATCATTTTCAAATGGCATCTCGTGAAGTACGAAGTAACGTACTGCATCTACTCCAAAGAAATCTACCAGTTCATCTGCGTAAAGTACATTTCCTTTGGACTTACTCATCTTACCGTCGCCCTGCAGAAGCCATGGATGTCCGAATACCTGTTTTGGAAGTGGAAGATCCAGTGCCATCAGGAAGATTGGCCAGTAAATCGTGTGGAAACGGATGATATCTTTTCCGATCAGATGAAGGTCTGCAGGCCAGTTCTTGTTGAACAGCTCTGTGCTGTTGCCGTCACAGTCATATCCGATTCCTGTGATATAGTTGGTCAGCGCATCAAGCCATACGTATACGATGTGTTTTGGATCGAAGTCTACCGGGATTCCCCACTTGAAGGATGTTCTGGATACACACAGATCCTGAAGTCCCGGAAGCAGGAAGTTGTTCATCATCTCATTTTTACGGGATACAGGCTGAATGAACTCTGGATGCTCATTGATGTAGTTGATCAGTCTGTCTGCGTATTTGCTCATCTTGAAGAAATATGCTTCTTCTTTTGCAGGCTTACACTCACGTCCGCAGTCCGGGCATTTGCCGTCTACTAACTGAGACTCTGTCCAGAAAGACTCACACGGAGTACAGTACATTCCTTCGTAAGCTCCTTTGTAAATATCTCCCTGATCGTACAGTTTTTTGAAAATCTTCTTAACCTGTGCTTCATGATCTTCGTCTGTTGTACGGATGAATTTGTCATAAGAAGTATTCATCAGATCCCAGATCTTCTTGATCTCGCCTGATGCATTGTCAACGAATTCCTTTGGTGTAACACCTGCTTCGTCTGCTTTCAGCTCAATCTTCTGTCCATGTTCGTCTGTTCCTGTCTGGAAGAATACATCGTATCCCTGACTTCTTTTATATCTTGCGATGGCATCTGCCAGCACGATCTCGTATGTGTTACCGATGTGCGGTTTGCCTGATGCATAAGCGATTGCTGTTGTAATATAATATTTTCCTTTATTACATTTTTCACACATGTCTTTTTCTCTCCTTTTATGTTTACCGGATATATTTTCTTCGCAGAATCTGAATATCTACATAACCTGCTGCCTGCAGGCTTTGGCTGCCAACAGAATAAACAAAAAATCTTCCCTGAATTCACTCCTCATAACTTCTGTTACAATTCATAAATCTCAGGGAAGACGAAAATCCGTGTTACCACTTCCATTCACTGCCAGTCTCGCAACTGATAGTCTCTGCGGGTGAAGCTGTTCACTCCACCTCACCGCTGTAAAGGGCGGAGCCCTTCGTGAACTTACATCTTTATCTATCTTTATCAATGCTCATCCACACCGCTCAGTAAGCCATCTTCTGTAACGTTCCACCTATCCCTCTCAGCAGCACACTGCGGCATCCTCACCGGCAGTTCACGGGATTCTCTGTAAGATTTCCTGTTACATACTCTCTTCATCACTGCGTTTGTCATATATCCACTCGTAATTTAAATCGTAGCATATAAGCGGGCGGGATGTCAAGGACTACAGACTGTACTCATCAATCTTCTGCAATTCTTCCTCTGTAAATGGCGCACTGTGTATTGCTTTTATATTATCCAGGATCTGCTGCGTTTTTGATGCACCGATCAGGACACTGGTAACTTCTTTTTTCTGAAGAAGCCAGGCAAGTGCCATATCCGCAAGCTTCTCACCACGCTGAGCCGCCAGTTCATTTAACTTACGAATCTGTTCCATACGCTCTGCGGTAAGAATACTTTCTTTCAAAAATCTTCCGTCCTTTCGAATACGGCTGTCTTCCGGGATCCCATTGAGATAACGGTCCGTCAACTGTCCCTGTGCCAGAGGACTGAATGTAATGAGTCCTTTTTTCAGATTGCCGGTCATATCCTTTAATCCATTCTTTTCTACTGTTCTGTCAAATATAGAATAACAGTTCTGATTGATTACAAACGGGCATTTCAGATCTTTCAGGATCGCTGCTGCCTGTTCCAAAGTCTCTCCATCATAATTTGAAAGTCCTACATAGAGTGCCTTTCCCTGACAAACAGCTGTTGCCAGAGCTCCCATTGTCTCCTCAAGCGGTGTCTCCGGATCCATTCTGTGGTGATAGAAAATATCCACATAATCCAGACCCATACGTTTCAGGCTCTGATCCAGGCTCGCCAGCAGATATTTGCGGCTGCCCCAGTTGCCGTAAGGGCCTTCCCACATATCAAATCCGGCCTTTGTCGTAATGATCAGTTCATCACGATATGGCATCAGATCTTCTTTTAATATTCTGCCGAAATTTTTCTCCGCACTTCCGTAAGCCGGACCGTAATTATTGGCAAGATCAAACTGCGTGATACCATTATCAAATGCTGTAAAGCAAAGCTGCCTCATATTTTCATAATCAGATGCATCCCCAAAATTATGCCATAAGCCAAGCGAAATCTTGGGAAGCAGTAATCCGCTTCTTCCACAGCGGTTATATTCCATGATATTGTATCGTTCTTTTGCAGGTGTATACATATATTGCCCTCCTTGCACCGTAGATGATTCCCCGGTATGCTATGAATGAATTTAAAATTTTCATGTTTAGTATACTTCTCTGTTTTTCGTCCTGCAAGTCAGACTGATCACATTATTTTATATTTTTTAACGGCACCTATATTTCGTGTTCTTCACAATTACAGATCTGAAGTACCGCTCCATTTTCCACCAAATATAGCCAGGCCATATTCGAGCGGACACCGGATATCATCTTCTAATTTTTTCTTATATTTTCCCATCATTCATATATGCTTCCACTTTTCACATCATTGACGCTTCTTCCCAGAAAGCTTATAATATTCTCGTTATTTACAGAAACTATACATAAGATTGGGGAATTTATTATGACCAGAAGACAATATTTCACCGCCGGTTTCAAGGACGGAATACCGATCTGTCTTGGATACATAGCGGTTTCATTTACATTTGGGATCATGGCAAAAAAAGTCGGAATTTCGATCTTTGATGCGGTTCTGATCTCTCTTACCAATGTGACCAGCGCCGGGCAGTTTGCAGGGCTGTCGCTGATCGCATCGACTGCTTCTTATATAGAGATGGCCATCACACAGCTTATCATCAACTTAAGATACTGTCTGATGTCCTGTGCGCTTTCGCAGAAGATTGATCCGGAAGCGCCGCTGTTCCACCGTTTTCTCATTGCTTACGGTGTGACCGATGAGATCTTCGGCGTCACAGTTTGCAAGGGTGGAAAACTGAGTCCATTTTATTCTTACGGGGTTATATTTATCTCTGTATTCGGATGGGTATTCGGTACATTTCTTGGAATCCTGTCCGGTAATATATTACCGGCTCGTGTTGTCAGTGCATTAAGTGTCGCACTTTATGGTATGTTTCTGGCGATCATCATTCCGCCGGCCCGTAACAACCGTGTACTCGCAGGTGTTGTTGTCATTTCCATGGCAGCCAGCTTTTTATTTGACAAAACACCCGGGCTTAGGAATATTTCATCCGGATTCCGTATTATCATCATTACTCTGATCATTGCAGGAATTGCGGCTTATTTCTTCCCGGTGAAAGAGGACGAGTACGATGAACTGGAAGAAGCTGGCGAATTGAGTGACAGTACAAAGGAGGCACACCATGAATCATAATATTTACATTTACATATTTGTGATGGCGGCAGTTACTTACCTGATCCGTATGCTTCCGCTGACGCTGATCCGCAAAGAGATTAAAAGCACGTATATCAAATCATTTTTATACTATGTCCCTTATGTGACGCTTGCTGCTATGACATTCCCTGCAATCCTCAGTGCCACTGCGAATATCTGGTCTGCACTTGCCGGATTTATCATCGCCGTATTTCTGGCCTACCGTGGCAAGAGCCTGCTGAAGGTATCCTTGTTCGCATGTCTCGGCGTCTTTATTGTTGAGCTGATTACCGGATTATAAGTCATATAAGTTACCGGAAGTTTATGATATTAGCTTCCGGTTATAAACAATGAATACATATTTGCGGGGAATCCCCATATAAATGATACAAATGATTTATATGGGGATTTTTATGCAAAAATTTCTCGAAAAATTTAAACAGAAGCCATTACTCTTTTTGCTTCCGTCTGCATCCGTACTTCTACTCCTTTTTCTTCTGTTCTTTCATTCTCAACAGGATGCGGATCAGGCATTTTCGAAATATACTTCTGAACTTTTCCGACAGGAAATCAGTGGAAATACAATTACTCTCCACTACACCTTAAAAAATCCCGAAAAATATGGCATAGAAAATGCGCCCATTTCTTATGGACAATGTACCACCGATCCCGAACTGGTCCGGTCTAGTGTCGATGCGGAACGGACCAGACTTCGCTCCTATAACAGAACATCTCTTTCCAAAGACAACCGTCTTACTTATGATGTGCTGAATGACTATCTGAATTCTGCCTACGATCTGTCCCCTTATACACTCTACGACGAACCACTTGCACCTCTCACAGGAACTCAGTCACAGCTTCCGGTCATCTTATCAGAATACCGTTTTTATGAGATCTCCGATATTGAAAACTATCTGCAACTTCTTACTAAAACACCGGAATATTTCCGATCTATCCTGAATTTTGAACACACAAAATCCGAATCCGGCCTTTTTATGGCATCCTATACTGCCGACTCCATCATCAAAGAATGCCGGGATTTCGTTCATTTAAAAGAGAGTAATTATCTCTATTCTTCTTTTGTAGAACGGCTGGATGAACTTGCTTCCACAAAAAACAGCGGCCTCACCGAAAAACAACGAAAAGCCTATACCCGGCAGAACAGCGCCTACATAAAAAAATATATTTTCCCGTCTTATGAACAGCTTATCTCCGGCCTGTCCGAGCTTCGCAATTCCGGTAAGAATAATAACGGACTATGCTATCTTCCAAATGGCCGGACTTACTACGAATATCTGGTAAGAAGTGAGACTGGTTCCTCACGCAGTATTGCAGAACTGCAAAACCTTACGAATGCACAGATTCTTTCGGATCTTACAGTTATGCAGCGAGTGCTGACAGAAGACTCCTCCTCTGGCTCATCTTCTGTAACCTCCGACATTTTCAGCTCACAAGGTACTCTACTCTCCGAATCTGATCCTGAAAAGATTTTATCCACATTATCAAACAAGATTACAAAGGATTTTCCACCATATCCACAGATTCATACACAGATCAAATACGTCCAGAAATCCATGGAAGACTACTTAAGCCCGGCTTTCTACATGATTCCGGCCATCGACAACACTTCTGAAAATGTAATCTACATCAACAACGGGCACCTCACCGACAACCTCTCTCTCTTCACCACCCTCGCCCACGAAGGCTACCCCGGACATTTATATCAGAATGTCTATTATGCAAGCCTTCATCCCAATCCAATCCGCTGTGTACTGAACTATGGCGGCTACACCGAGGGCTGGGCCACTTACAGCGAGATGATGAGCTACTACTTTTCCACACTGACGAAAGAGCAGGCTACATTATTTCAACGCAACTCATCTGTCATTCTGGGACTATATGCACTTACCGATATGGGAATCCATTACGATGGCTGGAAGCTTGCCGATGCGGCGGCTTTTTTCCACACTTATGGAATAACGGATGATGCGACCATTGAGGATATCTATGATCTGATCATTGCCGATCCGGCTAATTATCTGAAATACTATATTGGGTATCTGGAATTTCTGGAACTTAAGAAAAATGCGGTGAATAAATGGGGTGATAACTTTACGCAGATGCGGTTTCATAAGGCGGTTCTGGATGTTGGGCCGGCGTCGTTTGATGTGATCCAGAAGTATGTGTTTAAATAGAAACAGGGACGGGGAAAATTCCATTTTCCCCGTCCCCATTGGCCCCTAATTCGTATTACTAGCCGCAATCTTCACCTTACTCCAAAGATTACTGATCTCTTTCTTCGTCTCCTCATTATACTCAAAGACTTCATCATTCTTATTATCTGTTCTTGGTATATATGCATCAATTCCTTCGAACTCTCCGCCCTTGCCATACAGATCTTTCATAACCTTCTTATTCGCCGATGTATAACCTACATAACTTGAATTGTCATAAGCTCCGTCATAATCACTTGCATAATTGATAAATGCATGTGCAAGTTCCGGATTCTTCGCATTCTTCGGAATGACCATGGCGTCGGACCACTGGTTGGTTCCGCCTTCCGGCATGTAGTATCCCATGTTTTCATTCTCATTGATCACATATGTCGCATCTCCGGAATAGATCAGACCAAGTGCCTTCCTTCCCTGTGCCATGTTATCAATGATCTCATCGGTAACGATCTCCGGCTTCATGGTCTGTACACATTGAACCAGCCAGTTATACGCTTCCTGGATCTGGCTTTCGTCAGACGTATTCATCGAATATCCCAATGCCTTCAATGCCATCATAAAGGAATCTCTCTCTGAGTCATACAGGTAGATGTCCCCTTTATATTTCTGATCCAGGAAAATGTTATAGCCTTCTTTTTCCAGGTCTTTGATGTCGACTTTTGTCTTATCGTACACGATTCCGACTGTTCCCCAAAAATACGGAACAGAATATTCATTCTCCGGATCATACGGAAGTCCTTTGACCGCATCATATAATTTATCCATACAGTTCAGTTTCGACTTATCCAATTTCTGTAAATATCCTTCGGAAATGAGTCTCTGGATCATATAATCACTTGGTACAAGAATGTCGTAAGCTTCTCCATTTGCAACCTTAATATACATCTGTTCATTCGAATCAAAATTTTCAAGAAGTACCGTTGCCCCTGTCTCTTTCTGGAAATCCTGGATAATATGTTCACCTACATACTCGCCCCAGTTGTAGATACGAAGCGTCTGCCCCTCGAATGGCAATGGCTCTTTCTTGTTATTATATGTCACAACTCCGGCTACGATCGCCAGTACACACGCAACCGCAACTGCCGGTAACAGTACATTTCGTCTGCCGATGCTGTTTCTCTTCGCACGTTTTGCAAAAAGTGCCGGTGCAGCATTGATGATCACAAGTACGATCGTGATGATCACAACCACCAGTGTCGAGATTGCATTGATACTCGGGTTGACACGTTTACTCATCGTATACACCATGATACTTAAGTTCTTCACACCACGTCCGGTTACGAAGTAAGAGATAATGAAATCATCCACTGACATGGTAAATGCGATCAATGCACCGGCTACGATTCCCGGCGTGATCTGCGGCACAACAACTTTCGTCAGTGCCTGCCACGGTGTTGCCCCCAGATCCATTGCCGCATCGGCAAGGTTCGGATCCAGCGATTTGATCTTTGGCATGACCGATAACATAACATACGGAATACAGAATGCAATATGTGCCAGAAGCATCGTTACATAACCTTTTTCCACATGAAATGTAATAAATAATAACATAAATCCGATTGCTGTTACAATCTCCGGATTCATGATCGGAAGGTTATTGATCTGCTCCATCAGGTCACGCACAATCTTCTTTGATTTACTGATACCGATTGCTGCAATTGTTCCTGTTACCGTTGAAATAAAGGTCGCAAGCAATGCAATACTGAATGTTGTCGACAGTGCATCCATCATATCTGATGAATCCAGCATATGTTTGTACCAGCGGAGTGAAAATCCTGTAAAACTCGTCAGTGATTTTCCATCGTTAAATGAGAATATAATCATGTACAGGATCGGAA